>JAAHTH010000401.1_pt1 | contig 41958 bp, 44 predicted proteins | sample 6116091 | NCBI WGS metagenome assembly JAAHTH01 (sample SAMN13939990, study PRJNA603662) | sponge metagenome | isolation source: marine sponge | host: Mycale hentscheli | place: New Zealand | collected 2006 | reverse complement strand
TCGTATATCAACTTTGATTTGCATTTGTTTTAATAAGTAATTGACTGTTTAAATGATTTCATAAAATAGATTTAAATCGACTGCTTCTTATTTAATAAATGAATATTCTAGCATGCAGAGGAATTACTTTAATGGTTTGTGATATGGCAGGAACTGTTATCAATGAAGGTGGGTTGGTTTATAAAACACTGTATGAAACATTAAAAAATAATAACATTCCAGTAAAGAAATCAGATATAAATGATTGGCATGGACAACAAAAACAGCAAGTAATAAGTGATATGATTGATAAGTATTTACCTCATGAAATGTATAAAGATGATGTGAAAAATTATTGTTATGATGAGTTTCATGTATGTTTAAGTGATGCTTATTTTGGAGCACACTCTAATATATCATTAATTGACCCAGAATTACCTAATTTTTTCCAAAGATTACAATTTAACGGTGTTAAAATTGCTCTTAACACTGGATATGAAAGAAATTTTCAAAGAAAAATAATTAATCATTTTAATATGAATGACTATGTTGATGATTTTATTTCAAGTGGGGATGTTCGAATGGGCAGACCTTATCCTTATATGATTCATCGAATAATGGAAAGAAATAATATTATTAGTGTAAAACATGTTGCGAAAGTAGGAGATACAAGAAATGATGTGTTAGAAGGTAAGAATGCAGGTTGTGGCATAACAATTGCTGTTCAAACAGGCGCGGGTTCGACGAGGGACTTTTTGGAAGCGGATATGATAGTTGATAAGATAACAAATATAGATATGGTAGTAGATGATGGATTTTTTCTTTAAAATTTATGTAAATGGATTTAAAAAGGTCTGGACTTATAATACATATAATGGCACTAAGTAAGAAAACCCTACTCCAAGATGGAGATATCAATAAAGATCAAGAAGAACTAGTTTTTGATCCTTATAATCCAAACAATCATGAAATAACGACAACACAAGTATCGGAAATATTAAAGAAGTATGGAGTACCGGATAAGGTTCATAATTTTAAGCTATATGCTCGAGCATTCATCCACCGTTCATATGTTAAAAGACCGCATCTAGAAAATGTAGAAAATAACATTATTATTGTTGATAAGCCGGATAATTGTTTAAGGCTTAAGACAAAATCAAATGAACGACTTGAATTTCTAGGAGACGGTGTTTTGGAATGTATTACAAAGTATTATTTATATCGTCGATTTCCTAAGGAAAATGAAGGGTTTATGACAGATAAGAAAATCGCTTTAGTTAAAAATGAATCAATTGGTAGAATGGCTTATGAAATGGGACTAAACAAATGGTATATTATGTCAAAAAATGCTGAAGAAAAGAAAACAAGAACGAATCTTAAAAAGTTGGGTTGTTTGTTTGAAGCTTTTTTAGGCGCTTTGTTTTTGGATTTTAATAAGATTTCTATAGACGATGAAGGTGATTGGTTTAAAAATGTGTTTGTTACAGGACCAGGATTTCAAATTGCTCAAATTTTCGTGGAAAGTATTTTTGAGAAACATGTTAATTGGACTGATTTGTTGCAAAAAGACGATAACTATAAAAACATCTTACAGGTCATGATTCAGAAAGAATTTAAAATTACCCCTTCTTATATGGAAATTTCTGAATATGATGAAGAAGAGGGTTATCATATGGGAGTATTTATTTGTATGGGACAAAATATAGTGAATTGTGTTTTTGCCGAGGCAGTACCATTTAGTGCATACGGGTCCTTTGCAAAAATTCAGGAAAGTTTGATTGGTAATGATGGAAAAGCATTTATATTCTTAGGTGAATCAAAGCATAAAATCAAAAAGAAAGCCGAACAAACAGCTTGTAATTTGGCTATAGAACAAATAAAAACAAATTAATAAAGTTTTTATAAACAAGTAATATATATGAGTAGTATTTTAGAACAACTTGAAGTAAAACCTGTTCCAAAATCAAAAGAGCGAGTGAAAATCGTTATACCAGTCGAGGGCAAAGTCCAAATTAAAACAAAAATCATTGATAGAACAAAAAGTGATTTTGATAGAAGTGCTATTATAAGACGGTTAAAAGAACGAGGTTTGTCTGTACCAAAAATGAGACCTAAAGATAAAATCCGTGTTTTAACAGAAGCTCTTGTAGACGATTCAACACAAGGCACCAAAGAAATAGAAGCAGAAGAAGCAGTTGTTGAAGATGTTCCTCTCAAAAAACCAACAGTTAAGATTAAAGGCAAAGTTAAAATTAAAAAATTAGGCAAAATAAGGGTTAAAACTAGTAAGAAAATTAAGAAAGGAACTATTACAGCTATTGCGCAACCAGAATCTGTATCTGTCAAACCATCTGTTAGAGTTAGACTCCCAAAACGAGTTTCTCTTAGACGTTCTGAAGTTCCTCCTGCAATTATATCATTTGAGAGAGGTTTAAATCAAAAATTACCAGTAGCACAACCACCCGTTAATATTAGAGCCGGTGCTTATTATAGAAACAATCGCGAAATTTTTGTAAATTTTATCAATTCCTTATTTGCACCTTATAAAGACCAATTAGACACTGAAGGATCTAATGTAACTTGTGATACACTTCGTCAGGCAAAATCAGGTGAATTTTCTTTGTTAACACATCAATCGATCGTAAGAGATTATATTAATCTTTATACACCATATAGAGGTTTATTATTGTACCACGGTTTGGGTGCAGGAAAAACGTGTGCTTCTATTGCTATCGCCGAAGGATTTCAAAATCCAATGCATATAATCGTTATGACACCTGCTTCACTTCGACAAAATTATCAAAATGAAATCAAAAAATGTGGTAATGCTTTATATAGAATTAACCAATATTGGGAATTTGTACCCAATGATGGAAATGCGCAAAAAACCCGTGTATTAGCTAAAATGCTTTCAATAACCGAAGCATTTGTCCGAAAACATAGTGGAGCTTGGTTTGTTAATGTAGCGAAAGAACCTAATTATGAAGACTTGGGAACACAGGAAAAAATTGTGTTAAATGAACAGATAGACGAAATGATTAGAGCTAAGTATCAGTTTATTAATTATAATGGTTTACAAAAACAACATTTGTCTAGTTTAACAAATGGTGGAAAAATAAATCCTTTCGATAATCGCGTTGTTATTATTGATGAAGCACATAATTTCGTAAGTCGTATTGTAAATAAATTAAGTAAACCAAATAGTCTTTCAATGAAATTATACGAATACTTATTATCAGCTGAAAATTGTCGCGTAGTGTTACTTACGGGTACTCCTATTATCAATTATCCAAACGAATTAGGAATTTTATTTAATATTTTACGTGGTTACATTAGGTCGTATCGATTTAAATTATCAATTCGTCAAAAAGGCAAAGTAACACAAAAAACGATTGAACAAGTATTAGGTAGTTTTAATGTACAAGATTACGTTGAATATAACCCTTCTAGCGATGAGTTAATTATAACAAGAAATCCATTTGGTTTTGTAAATACAAGAAATCGCGATGGATTGTATGAAGGAATTAGATTAGATAGACAGGGAAATATGCCAACTAAGAAATTTATTGGAATTATAACTAGTAAACTAGAAGATGCTGATATTGGTGTGTTAAAAGTAATTGAAGATCCACCATATAAAGCTTTGCCTGATACATTGGATGGTTTTAAAGCAATGTTTATTAATCCTAAGGATAATAGTTTCAAAAATAATAATTTATTTAAAAGACGCATATTGGGTCTTACATCTTATTTTAGAAGTGCTGCAGAAGAATTAATGCCTACTTTTGATATCGAAAATGATTTAGTTGTTGAATTAATTCCCATGAGTAATTACCAATTTGGATTATATGAGACAGCTCGCTCAGAAGAAAGAAAAATGGAGTTGCGTAATGCAAGGAGAAAAAAGGGTGCGGATGGGAAATATGAAGATAGTGTGTCTACTTATCGTATTTTTTCTCGTGCTTTTTGCAATTTTGTTTTTCCTCCTGAAATAGGAAGACCTAAACCAAAGGAAGGTGAAGAGATTGCAGCAGTATTAAAACGGGATGCTAATGAAGATATTTTGGATATAGTTAGTTTGCAAGAAGAAGTGGCAAACGTAGATGGAAAGTATGAACAAGATGATATTTCTGTTTTGGAAGATGAGCGCAAATCTAATCGCGATACATCATATGAACAACGAATACAACAGGCTATAGATGCATTAAAAGCAAATGCTGGAAAATATTTGTCACCAAAAGGGTTAGAAATTTATAGTCCGAAGTTTTTGGCTTTATTGGAAAACATTGAGAACAATAGTGGATCGCATTTAATTTATTCTCAATTTCGTACATTAGAAGGTATTGGAATTTTTACCATGGTCTTAAATCAAAATGGATTTGCACAATTTCAAATAAAACAAGTTGAAGAAGTAGATGAACAAGGAATTAAAAAAGTTGTTTGGCGTATTATAGTTGAACCAGGCGATGAAGATAAACCAAAATACGCTTTATATACAGGAACAGAAACAGCTGAAGTAAAAGAAATGATGAGATTAATATTTAACGGTGATTGGGAGAAATTACCAGACTCAATAAAAGAAGAATTAAATTTAGCCGCTCCTAATAATAATCGTGGAGAGATTATAAAAATATTCATGATTACTAGTAGTGGAGCAGAAGGTATATCTTTGAAAAATGTAAGATATGTACATATTATGGAACCATACTGGCATCCAGTAAGAATGGAACAAGTTATAGGTCGTGCTCGTCGTATTTGTAGTCATGAAGGATTGCCAGAAGATGAAAGAAATGTGAAAGTGTATTTATATTTAATGCGTTTTACAGATGAACAATTGGTACCAGCCGTAGCAAAAGGTGGTATGGCATCAAAAGGGTTATTAGAAAAAGATGTAAGTAAATTAGACAAAACAACACCTTTAACGAGTGATCAAGCACTTTATGAAATTTCAAACATTAAAGAAGAAATCAATAAGCAATTATTAAGAGCCGTTAAAGAGGCGGCGTTTGATTGTGCTCTTCATGCTAAATCCAGTGATAAAGAACCTTTAATTTGCATGTCATTCGGTAATCCAACACCCTCAACATTTACTACAACACCAGCTTTAACAATAGAACGAGACTACGATAAAGAACAAAAGAGAAATTTGAAAAAGATAACATGGCGAGCTATTGAAATTACGATATCGGGTAAAAAATATGCATTTAAACCTGATAGAAAGAAGTCAAAAACGGGTGAAGTATATGATTTAGAGAGTTATCATCGTGCTAAGAGACGAGGTGGACAAGCAATATTAGTAGGACGATTAATGAAAGACCCAAAAACAAAACGATTGGCATTCAAGAAAATTTAATTAGTTTCCGCTTTAGATTGTAGAAGACCTAATATTAAATCTTGTTTCTCTTCAATGCGTTTTAGATATTTTATAATTTCATCTTTTACCTCTATTTTTTTTAATTTATCTAGAAAAGAAATAGGTTTGGTAGGTTTTTCCTCAACTTCAAAGTGTACGCGCTTTTCTTTGATTGGGACATTAACAACATCTGATTCTATTTTAACAGTGGTTTTTTTGTCGATTTTTAAATGTTTTGAATTAGAAGTGTCTTCCCCTTTCAACCATTGCGTAGCATTATTTCCATTAGATTCATACTGTGACATAATTTTTTTTAATTCTAGTTCTCTTTGTTGTAAGGTATCATCGACCACTCTTAAATCTATTGGTGATTCTTCTGTTTTATCAGAGAAATCTATTTCTTTTGGTTTTTGTCCATTAATTAATTTATTAAAATTATCTTGCTGATTTTTCAATCGTTGGTCAAAAATATTTTGTTTTGATTGTTTTGGTGGTGTTATTTTGTTATTTATAGATTGGGGAGGAATTTCATTAGCAAATTGTTTAATTATCTCTTTATTCATATCCATTAAATTATTACCAAATTTAAATCGATTTCTATGTATTTCATTGACGCGATATTCTAAAACTGCTTGGAACTTCTTTGAATCCTTCTTTTGATTTGGATGTTTAGATAATAAATTCCATAATAATGCTTTGTTATCATTTGAATTAACTGACATATATAATATTAAAATTCAATAACTTTAATATTTTATCGTTTATTAAAATAAATACTACGAAGTCGTCGCATATATTTATCGGTAATCCTTTTATCAAAATATTCAATTGGTTTACCTTCCAACAATGTAATAATAAAAAATAATGAATACATACCACATTCAGTAGATAGATACTGATGACGTCGGTTTGTTTGTTTAAAAGTATATTTCTCTCCTAAATATTGTGCTTGTTTTTTAACTGTACGAACAAACTTCGTTAAACGCCTTGGAATTTTATCACCATAACTGTCAAAATAATATATATGTCTTTTTCTAATATCAATAAACATAGCCACCCAATGCGAGCCTTCTTTATAATGTGGATCTAAGTTAAAAATCAGTCCTATTTTTGAAATTCCTTTACTTTTAAAATCAATTAATGAAAAATTGCATATTTCCTCCCATACACATTCATTGTGTAATTTACGCGTGTCATAATCAATAGGGGATGGGCCTAAAAATCTGAAATGTTTATGCTTTCTTTCGTATTGTTTCATGAGTTTTTCTATTTCTATAGAGGTTAACCACGTATTGGGTTTTTTGGTCCATTCTTTGGGTTGTTTTGGAGAGAAATTTTGCAAATAAAAATTAGCAGGTAAATCATTTTTAATACATTGATGACGCAACCAACAAGATTCTTTATGACAAGTGTTACTCATATTTTGTTTTAAATGACTCCATATTTCCTTTGGATCGTTGCTATGGATTAATACGTCAGGATGTCTGGCATTCCAGATATTTTTCAAATTATGAAGCGAGCGTTTACTGTAACATGTAAATGGTAATGCGTTTCCATCTTCTTTCGGTGCACATTTTTCTTTTTTAAACTTAGTTTTACGATGATGTTTTTTGTGGGTTTTGTGTTTTTTATGATGACGATGGTGTTTTTTTGTTTTACGTGTCATATTAAATATTGTTGATATTTTTCTTTTTTAAACCTTTATCTCGAAATTTTGGATCGTTCAAATTATAATTTTTGTGCTTAGGAAGAATAGGTGGTTTTATTGTTTTAGTTGTTTTAATTTTAATATGATCGGTGATTTTTGGTCGATGTTGTTTTTTTTGACGACACATTAAAATATTGGATTTTTTTATGCTAAAATCTGTTTTTGTATTTTTCGGAGATTTTATATCCTTATAATCATTCTGAATGATTTCCATTTTATCCATAAATTTAAAATGTTCAATGCACGTATTAGCATACTGCTCAAATGATTTATTTACTTTTGTATTAACCTTCTCTCCGCGAAGTAGTTCTTTAGTTAGTTGGAATATTCTTTTTTTATAAAACTCTAAATCCTTTTTAGAAATTTGTTGAATATCTTGTTGTTGTATTAATTTATTCATTCTTTCCGGATTGGTTAAATATTGCAAATCGATTAAATTCAACGAAATATCCATTTATATAAATTTTAGCAAAATTAAATATATTTTATACGCGTACAATTAAAAATAAATTAATATTGCATAATGAAACTTTCTGTAGATAGTAAACAACGTGTCATTACAACGTGTCTTATGTTTTTAGAATTTTATAAAATTCTTATGGCTACATTTTTGGTATTATTTGTCCCTCAAAAATGCGAGAACGAGGTTTGTACTATAACAGAAAACTTTTTTAAGAGGGACCCAGTACACTTAGCGGCATTGATAAGTAATTTTACAACATTTGTTTCCGTGTTATATTTTTATTATATTGAAATGAAGCGAGAAAATTGGTGTATTAAATATTTAGATATTGATCTTACTAAACCTAATAATTATTTGGATGATGAAATAGAAGCATACCCAAAATACAAAAAACAAATGAACCAACTTAACAAAAGTTATTTAAAATCAATGTATGCTTCATCAACTTTATTAATTATTAATTTTGGAATTTCTGGTACTGCCATTGGATTTGATTATGTTGGTACAAACACAATAACAACTATGGTAAGTTTCTTTTTACTAATTTCTAGCAAATTATACAGCGCATATGTTACTGGTACTGATTCGGTTAAAAAAGAGCGTGCTCTTAGTGCTTATATGAAGACGGCTAAAACATATAACACCATAGACGAAGATTTCAGAATTACAGAAACACCGACTACTACTGAAAATATTGTTATTTCAGTAGAAGAAAAGACGAATTAATTTGTTTTTAAATTTTTAACTTGTACACGTGTATTATTGTTAAACATATCTTTACCTAAATTACACATATTGGGATTGAATGGTGAAAATTGTTCTTGTTTAAACAATAATTCATTTGTCATCTTGACAGTTTGAACTGGTGGAGTTAAATAAGTTGTATTATATAAGTCACTATTTGAACCGGGGATAAATTTTGCTTGGGCGCAATCTTGTAAAGGAAAAATTATATTTTTCAGCGCTGATTCTGTATCAACCTTGGCTTGATATCCATTAAAGGGTAATGCTTGACTACTACCAGCGAACATATGTCTAGTATTATAAATAGGACGTCTTTCACAAGGTGTGTATGAAGGCAAACGACAGTCTAAAATAGGGAATCGTTTAAATTTTGTATCTACAGGCCTTGGTGAATAACCCATTTGAAGAGGAACACCAGGTACATTTCTTTCGTACATACGGTTACTTAATTGAGTTGTTCTATATTGATTGCAAAAGTAGGCTCCTTGGACAACGTTTTCCATTATATTAATAGGATAGAATAATTATTTCAAAATACCTAAAGAGAACCAGAAAGAGTATAATACATGTGTGGAATATTCGCAGTACTCTCTAGTGATATTAAAGAAAATGGTGAGTTTGAAAAACAAAACTTCCACAAAGGTAAAAATCGAGGACCTGAGAGTTCTGTTTTTAAAAAAGTAAATGATAATATCTTATTTGGATTTCATCGTTTGGCTATTAATGGTTATACTAATCCTTCCTCTGAACAACCAATAGAGTTAGAGAATTGTGTTTTGATTTGCAATGGAGAGATATATAATTGGAAAGATTTACATCGTTCGCTTAATATTCCTACAAAAACCGGTTCTGATTGTGAAATTATTATTCATTTATATAAAAAATTTGGAATTGAATATACAGTAAACATGCTAGACGGGGTTTTTGCATTTCTTTTACTAGATAAAAATACCAATAAAGTATTTGTCTCTCGTGACCCTTATGGTGTTCGTCCTTTATTTTGTTCTTATACTAAAGCAAATGAGTCGCATTTTCATTATATATTTTCTTCGGAGTTGAAAATGATGACACATATGATAACTGACCAAATTTATAAGGCGGAACAATTTACACCGGGTTCATACATGGAAATTAATATGGATAGTGGTAAACAAATTACAAAACAATATTTTAATTCTGTTTGTACTACAATTCCGGATTATTTCCCAACCGAATATTATCATATATGTATTAAAAACGCTTTAACAGCGGCGGTTAATAAACGTGTTAATAATACTGATAGAGAAGTAGCTTGTTTATTATCTGGGGGATTAGATAGTAGTTTAATTACGGCATTAGTTGCAAGAGTATTACCTGATCCTTCAAATCTTAAAACATTTAGTATTGGAATGGAAGGTTCAGAAGATGTACGTTATGCTAAAATGGTTGCTGATCATATTGGCACTGACCATCGTAGTATTATTTTAAGCAAACAAGAGTTCTTAGATGCTATACCTGAGGTCATTTATACGATTGAAAGTTACGACACAACTACTGTAAGGGCTAGCGTAGGAAATTGGTTAATATCTAAATATATTCGTGAGAATTCAGATGCTAAGGTAGTTTTTAATGGTGATGGTAGCGATGAGGTTACAGGAGGATATATGTATTTTCATCTTGCGAAAAATGCTTTAGAATTTGACCATGAATGTAAGAGATTATTGAAAGACATTTGTTATTTTGATGTTTTACGTTCAGATAGGTCAATTAGTTCACATGGATTAGAAGCAAGAACTCCATTCTTAGATAAAAATTTCGTTCAAATGTATTTATCAATTTCTGCTGAAATTCGTTTTTTAGAAATGAAGGGAACAAAAATAGAAAAATATTTATTGAGAAAAGCTTTTGATGGCACAAATCTATTACCATATAATGTTTTGTGGAGAACAAAAGAAGCTTTTTCTGATGGAGTTAGTACACAAAAAGAATCATGGTTCGAAACAATACAAAATTTCGCCAAAGAAAAGTATAAAGATATGAACATAGATGGTCCTACTGCTGAAAAATATTGGTATCGAGAATTATTCAACCAATATTATCCTAATTGTAAAAATGTAATTCCTTATATGTGGATGCCCAAATTTGTAGAAGCAACCGATGCTTCTGCCAGAACATTAGATATATATAAAAGTAAAAATGAAACCAATGAAGTAGTATTAGAAAGTTAACAAGACTCCATATGTAAATTGGCGGCTTTAAATTTGGCCCAACTAATATTATTTACGGGTTTTTTATGTTTAGGTGCCCGTTTTTTATCTTCAGCGTTGATCTTCTTTTCACGTTGTAATGCGCTATCAATATACAATTGTTTTAAAATCTCTCCAACTTTAACAGAAGCTTCGTGCTGATCCAAATCGCCCTCTTCAACCTCTCTTAATGTGTCTATGAATTTACGTAGAATATTAAGATTAAGTTCGTCTTTCATAATTCTATTAAAAATATTTGTGTAATTTGTCCAAAGAAAGTTGCAATGTGAAATAACTAGTTTCTCAAATTTTTTTGGCTCAAACGTCATCATACGACTATATTTTTTTTTAAGATTTACAAATTTTTCTACATCATCGCGTATACGACGACTATGTTTAAGGTTGCGTATTTTAGAAGTATTATCATCGGCGTCGAATTGTTTAATCATCTCTTGAAGATTTAATCGCTGTTTATCGTCCATTATAAGATATTAGAATACTTTCTTTTTATTTTATTTAATCTAATTATACTTTATATGACAAAATCACGGAAAAAAAGCGGAGGAAATAAATTAATACTCGGATGTAATCAACCAGGGATTAAATGTCCTCAAATAACAGGACCAGCTGGATCATTGACTCAGATGACAAATGCTGGTATTAAACAAAGAACAGGTTCAAATCAAAATCAAGCAAAAGCCATTGCTGCGTTAAAAGGAGGTGGCGATTCTGTTATATGTCCACAACCTGCGGCTGGTTCAGGAGGAACTATTTCTGCTGGTGGATCTAGTGCAGGGGAAAATATGTGTTCGGGAACACAACGCTCCGGACAGCAAAACGCAAGTTCTAAATATGATGACCAAGCAAAAAATTTAAATATAAATGCGCCTTGCAATCCATTTTCTGGAAGTTGTCCTTCAAGTGGTGGAGGTAAAAGAAAAAGGCGTCGTACGAAAAGAAAAACTCGCAGGAAAACTCGTCGTCGAAAGAAAAGAAAAACTCGCCGTCGAAGGAAAACGCGACGTCGTAGAAAATCAAGGAAACGCCGTTCTTAATTTCATAAATAAAATAACTATATATTTTAATATGAAGTTTAGTGATATGTTGTTTACCCTGTTAATATTATTAGCATTTGTGGGTATGTATATATTTAGCGTAGTATCAGTAGGATTAAAAAATATCAAAAAGAATTGGCCCGAATACAGATGTAACCCAATGGCTATGCCTTTGGCTGGTCAATTTGGGTTTGATCCTATTGAAAATTTTACATATTGTATTACTCAAATGCAGTCTAACGCAATGGGTTTCTTTTTACAACCAATTCATTATTTAATGAGTTTAATGGGAAATCTAGGAAAAGATTTGATGGAAGCTGTGAATATGGTTCGTCATGTTATAGCATATATTCGTGGGATGGTTGGAAATATTACCGGAGATATTTTTGCTGTTTTTATGAATATAATAATCCAGATTCAAACTATTATAATAAAACTAAAAGATTTAGCTATGAAAATTGTAGGAGTAATGACTGCTGGTATGTATATAATTGGTACAAGTATGAAATTAGGGAAAAGTATTTGGGCGGGACCCATTGGAGGTATAATCCGAACACTTTGTTTTAAAGACACCACTCCTATAAAATTAAAATCCGGAAAAAGCGTTTCTATTAAAAATATTCATTTAGGAGATACCCTTTATAATGGCGCCACAGTTATTGGAACATTAAAACTTAAAGGCGATAAAAGCAATCCTTATTACAAAATTTGGAGTAGAGAATTAGAAGATTATATTTATGTTACAGGAGAACATCATATATTAAATAATAATTGTGATGATTTATCACAATTAGACGATAAGTTTGAAAATTATATAAAGATATGTGACTATGAGAGATCTGAAAAAACTACTGAATATGATAAGGAACTTTACTGTTTAATAACAAGTACACATAGAATTCCAATAGGTGAATTTACATTTTGGGATTGGGAAGATTAATTACTTTTCTCTATATGAATATTATCCAGTTACTATATAAATGGATAAGATTCCAAAAAGATTTGATTTCTATATAAATAAAATTACACAAAAAGTAACATATTTAGATAAATATGGAGGTTCTGTAATTGTAACAGGAATTATATTATTTTCTTTTTTTCTTATTTTTTCATATTTTTATGTGATGAATAAATTAAAACCTATAAAAACAGATTGGGTCAATCAAAGATGTAATCCTGCAGTAATGCCTTTCGCAGGATTAATTAATGCTCCTCCAAATTCATCAAAAATAGAGTATACTGCTGAGAATTTTTATCAATGTACGCAGAATATTTTAGCTACAATTATTGGCTATTTTATTGCCCCTATTAATTTTACAATTGAACATATAGGAGATTTTTGGAAAGAGATTATGGTCGGTATTAATATGGTGCGACATGTTTTCGCATACATCAGAAATAGAATTATGGCTATTGTAATGGATATATTTGGTAGAACGTATAATATAATTATTCCTGTACAAATTGTTTTAATCAAACTAAAAGATGTTTTAGCAAAATCAGTAGGTGTTTTGACTTCTGGACTTTATACTGTCATGACCCTATTCTTATCTATGAAATCATTTTTAGGAGCATTTTTAGAAATAATGGTAATTTCGTTAATTGTTTTAGCCGCCGCAACTATTTTATTGTGGGTTTTGCCTTTTACTTGGCCTGCCGCTGGCATTATGACAGCGCTTTTTGTTTCTATTGCTGTTCCATTGACAATTATATCAATAAGTTTGGGAGATGTTTTACATATTACATCTAGTAAAGGTATACCTAATAAACCTGGTTGTTTTGATGAGAATACAAATATACGTCTTAAAAAAGGTTTAGTTAAAATCAAAGATTTAAAAGCAGGAGACTACATGTTTGATGGATCAAAAATATCCGCTTTTTTTAAAATTTCTACACACGGTAAAAAAATGTACCAAATTAACAAATTAATTGTTTCGGGATCGCACAAAATACGATATAATGATTCGTGGATCCCTGTAAAAAATCACCCGCAAGCGGTACTTTTAGATGATTATTGTAAACCATATATATACTGTTTAAATACCACTAGTAAAAGAATTAAAATAGATGAACATATTTTATTAGATTGGGATGATATTGATGATTTAGATTTTGTAGAACTTAAAAATTTAGTTAGTCATTTTATACCATTTAACGCACCTATATCAGATATTCATAAATATCTAGAAGGTGGTTTGGATAAATCAACCCAAATTGAATTAGAGGATGGAAGAAGTATTCAAATTTCTAATTTAAAAGTAAATGATCAATTACGGTTTGGAGAGAGAGTTTTAGGAATTGTAACAATAGATACAAAAAATTTATCGAGAGTGAATGAATACAAAATTAAAAATACAACAATTATCGGTGGGCCCAATTTATGGATTAATGATGATGATTTAGGGAAATTTTCAACTTTAGGCCTCGATAGTGAGAGTATCAAAAAACCACAACAGTTATATCAAATTTTAACAGATACCGGGACGTTTTCGATAGGAGGAATAAAAGTTATGGATTATAATAGTGCTATTGAACAAATTATGGGAGATGATTGGTCAATGGACGAATCTTTATTTTCAGTATAAAAATTATCTATGAATTATGTATAATGCAAGTCAAAATATTCGGAATGTCTTGTCGTGTTGAAATTATTGTAATCAGCATCGTCGTCGGTATGATTTTAGGTGCTCATGTTCTATGTTCCTGTGTTACACCACAAGCTAAACAAAAAGCAAAAGAAGGGTTTGCTAATGCTCTTGGTTCTGCTCCTTTAAATTACAAAATGGGACAGGGTGTCATTTCTTCTTATGATACAAGAAAACTTCCAAGCATTGCCCAAGATTTAAGTACACATATGGGTCCAAAGGTTCCTTTGCCCGCAGGTCAGTTGTTTTTCTTTGCTAACAATAAGTTTGCCCCTGAATGCTGCGTACCACCTCAAAGCGGAGTAAGTAATGGCGACGGTTGTGCTTGTGTTACACAAGAACAGGTGAACTACATTAGCTCTCGTGGTGGAAACCGTGCTACATGCGGTGAATTTTAAATTGAATTTTGTTATGATTAATTAAATATATCGTAACAAATGAATAGTATTAATTATCAACAATACAAAGAGTTCCGTTGCGACAAATGTAGTGATAAATATTTCGCTCGTTACGGATCTTACTCAGATAGAACAAGTTGTAGATTTCATTTCTGGGAAAAAGATGAAAATGGAATAGTTATGTGTAGAGATTGTAAAAAAATGCCTTCAGAGATTGGTTCACATAATTGTTATCATATTAGTAAAGGAAATATTTGTTGTTATGTTTGTACAATTTCATAAACTATTTAAAATGATGAAATTATACTTTACAAATGATTAATTCGATACTTCTTATTCTTTTTTATTGTTCGTTAAGTGTAGCATATCAAGGAACTCCTGTTGTTTGGGATCGGATCCCACAATTCAAAGTAAATGACCGCGTTACCTCATTTTTAAATAAGCAAGGTATTAACAATTGTTATGAATATGAGGAAAGCCAGAATAACTTGCATTTAAAATGCTGGATTGATAATGAATTGGTAAATGTTGATATTTCTATGTATAACAATGAAGAATCATTTTACATTTAATGATATTTATAGTTAGAAATATATATTTAATATAATATATTTCTACCTATGATGATGATTATTTTGTTGGGAGTGGCTTTAGCAATTGGTATATATTTTTATATGCAAAAATCTAACACAAAAACTAAAACAGAAGAACCAGTAAAAAATGTTTTGGAATCATTCATACCAAGTGATACATTTGTTGGAGCAAAAAATGGTTATATTTTTAAAAATGATAGTGATGGAGTTGGTTATTATTTGGATAAACAATAACTTCTTGATATAATATATATGCCTGCAAAACTTACATTAAAAAAACTGGCTACTAAAATAGGAAAATTGGAAGCGCAGCGGTTGCATCCACCGGCACCTGCTTTGACACCATTGACCTTAAAAAAACTGGCTGCGCACGACCTGGATTGGGCGGGGAGGCGGAGTCCTGCTATTGCTTCGAGGAACCTGAAGCGGCGCGTTCGTTCAACAATGGAACGTGAAACTGATTCCACACACACGCAACACGATTATCCCAAAGCGAAAATTGAAAAGTTAGCTATGTCAATACTACGGAACAATCCAGAAGTCTACGATCTCGCAAGGAAGAAATTAAAACAGGAACAAAAACGACGGTCAAAAGTCCTCACCAAAGCAAGAGACAAAAAGGAAGAAAAGGAAGAAAAGGAAAAAAAAAAAGAGCCAACAGCGCCACTGCGTAACAATAGTTCAATGTCATTAGAAAGAGCTGAGCGCTTGGGCACGTTCCAAACAGCCCAAGACATCAAAGACGAAGAACAAAGGAAAAAAAGAAACCCACTTCCGTGTAACCTCTTGGGAGGTAAAAAGAAAAAAGGAAAACGAAAAACAAAACGGCACAGAAAAACACGGCGCAGAAAAACACGTCGCAGAAAAACACGTCGCAGAACAAAACGCCGCGTTAAAAAACACCGAAAAAGAAAAACTCGCAAAAGAAAAAAATAATATTATATATTATAAAATGCCCTGTACTGCGTGTGGAAATAAAGGAGGAATGAATGTAGGTTCTAGCAAACCATCGACAATGATTTTAGGTCAAGCCCGTCAACAAACGGTAAAAAGAACATTTGTTCAAAGACCAAGAGGATTAATATTAAATGTATCAAGTAGAAAAAGATTTATTTTAGGACGGAGATAATTCCTTATTATATTATATATGACATCCTATGATGAAATAAATAATACTAAAGCGACCTATTCAAAAATATCATTAAATGATATTCGTACTCATTATACTCTTTGGTCTGAAGAAGGTCAAAAGCAATGGTACGTTTATAAATGTAAAACCAAATCACCTTTAGATAAATTTGGAAAATCCTTTGGATATTCATCATGGATTATGATGTCTCCAGCTTTAGATACTCAAGAAGGATTATTGAATAATAATAGGTGGCCCGGTTTTTCTCATAGAACAATACAAGCAATTAATGGTAAAATAACAGAAATGAAAAATAAGTTAAAAAAAGAGCAAGAAAAATGGGATAATAATCCAACTCCATTATGGTATGAAGCGTCTGAAGATTCAATGGATGAAAAAGTCAAAGAAGTTAGACTTCAGGTATCAATTGGTTCAATAATTAATAAAGTAAAAGATATTTTATTAGCAACTCAAGGAGATATTCTTTCTATGACAAAAGTTGTAGGAAATTTAAAACTTGATAGTACTTTTAATTTTGCAAAAACAACAGATCATAAAAAGGTAGTTAAATCAGCAAATGATGTTGATGGCGTAGAGGTATTTGTATTATTTGATTGTAATCATATAATTTCAGATAGTCAATATAAGATTAAAAGGGTTTGTGGCTTTTCCAAGAAAAAAATTCATATTAAAGGACACTATTATATTTTTAAACCCAAAAATAAAGCTGCAATAAAAGTTTGTGAAAATTTACAAAATAGTAAAATAAGTGAACTTTTACAAAGTGCTAGAAAACTTTAAATATAAAGCCCAAAAGGAATACTTTCTTTTTCATTTTGTTTAATAAGTTTATTAATAACCTCTACCGTAACAGTAAAGGGAAATGATACTTTAATAGTTTCTTTTTTATCAAACAAACTACTATCTTGTTTCATCAATCTATATAAGTTAAGCTTTGTGTAAGTAATTTCTAGACAACGCTTAAGATTTCTTACGCCTTTTTCTTTATCAGTAAAATTAGTAATAATTCTATTTAGCGCATCATCTGTAATTGTAACTTCGCCTTCTTTAAAATTTACATTTTTCTCAATTTTTGGAATCAAATATTTTTTAGCAATTGTTATTTTTTCCTTTGCATCATAGCCGGCTGTATGAATCCGGTACATTCTATCTTTTAAAATAGGATTCACTTTATTTTCATCATTGTAACTAAAGATAAATAGTGCTTTACTAAGGTCAAAATCCATATTAGCAAAATATTTATCATGGAAACAACTATTTTGAGTTGTATCTGTCAAATGAGTAAGAATACCAGTAATTTCTTCACCCTTAGGAGTGTCTGATATTTTATCTAACTCATCAAAATATATCACAGGATTCATACATCTACTTTGTATCAAAATGTTTACAATTTTTCCCCAGTTACTACCCTCATAAGTGTACCCATGTCCTTCAAGGAAACTACTGTCTGTAGCACCACCAAGTGCCAGAAAAGCAAAAGGTCTTTGTAGAATTTTACTGATTCCTTCTTTGATGAGAGTAGTCTTACCTGTTCCAGGCGGACCTTTAATAGCTATAGCTGTCCCAATAGAATTTGGATTACTAAGCCAGTTACCTACTAATTGAAGAATCTGCATTTTAGCATCATCTAAACCATAAACACAATCATCTAATACTTTTTTAGCGTCTTCCATAAACGCTTGACATTTGTCAATACCATCATCCATTGTAAGAGGGAGCCGTTTTGTTTTTCCAAAAGGAATAGACATAAACGCATCTACCCATTGCTTAATTTTGTAGTATTCGCCGGAACCAGGGTCCATGTAATTTAAAATATTAATTTTCTTGAGAGCTGCAGCTTGATAGCAAGCAGGAATATCAGAATCTAGTAACTGTAAACGATAAGGTTTTTCAACACGAGATAATTTATTAACTTCTTTTAATCTACTAATAATTTTTCTTTGTGCGCTAATGTCCATATCTTTAAAATATTTGAAATCATTCATAATATTTGGAGCTCTCAATAATTTTCTTAGAGTAGATACATTTTTAGTTTTTTGCTTTTGCTGTTTCTTTTTCTCTTCTTTTGTTTGTTTACGTTCATAAGCTTTTGCCATTTTATTAAATTTCTTTGACATTGCGTCTTTACCTTTTCCTTTTTTTAATTTAATTAATTGTTTAAGCTCTTCCATCATTTCTTCTTCTTCGGCTTCTTCATCTTTGTTAAATGCTTTAATGTATTTACCTTTAATATTTTCCTGTAGCGCCCATTCTTCACCATCGTCCTCGTCTTCTAACTGAATATTATATAAACTATATTCTGGATTTTCTTTCAATTCAACAACAGATTTAATAATACCATTATAGGCTTTATCCCATTCTTTGTGCTCTACGCGGACAGTTTGATTTTTCTTGAATTGACTATATTTTTTTGTAGTGGTTTTATTACTTTTTCCCTCTGTATTATCTTCATTGTCTTCATCGGCATCATCTTCATCGGAGGTTTCCTCGTCTTCTTCTTCTCCTGGTTGTCCAACTGTAAATATAATATTAAATTTCATATTTTGTTTTAGCATATCTTGAATTTCATCATCATCCATTTCTTCTTCTTCTTCCAAATCTTTTCTTAAAAGTCTAGCCTCTTCTTTTCTCATTTCGGCTTCAAAGGCTTTTTCATATTCTTCATCACTGCTGTCTCCTACAACATATTTTTTCTTTTTCTTTGATTTTACTTTTTCGTTTTTGGTTTTTTTAATCTTTTTATTTTTCGATGTTTTTTTATTATTTTTATTTTTCTTAGTGGATTTTTTCTTTTCAAGCATTTCATCTATTTTTTCTAATTGTTGAATTCGCTCTTTTCCGCTTTTGGATGGAAATATTTTTTGAACGAATTTTTGAAATTCGCGAGCATTGAATTCTTCCGGCGATGGCGATTCGGTGTCATCATCCTCTTCTTCCTCATCATCTTCTTCTTCAGATTCTGCCTCTTCTTCTTCTTCTTCTTCTTCTGATGTTCCTGTATTTTCCTCATCTTCAAGTATTAATTCAATTTCATCATCTGGGTCATAATCGCTATCACTGTCACTATCGGTATGAAGATTTTTGGTCGATGTTTTTTTTGTTTTTTTAGACTTTTCTTTGGTTGATTTTCTAAATTTATATTTCTTTTTAGGAGATTTAGCTATTCGTTCGTTGACTTCAGGTTTGTCCATTATGAAGTAATATGTGATAATTTTTAAATTATGTTTCAAAATATCAATTTTTTTTAAAAGTTAAAAACTAATTTAAAATAAATTGAAAAAAGAGTCTAAATATTTCTAACACTAGTATAAGAATGACTGAATCTAAATCAAGGACCACACCATCCCGAATTATAGGTTTACAATTTAGTATTTTATCTCCTGATGAAATTAGAAAATCTTCTGTAGCTAATATTGTATCACGAGATACTTATGTTAATAATAAACCAGTCATTGGAGGACTATTTGACCCTCGTATGGGTGTTTTAGATCCCGGACTTATTTGTCCAACAGATGGTTTAAACTATATGAAAACCCCTGGTTATTTTGGACATATTGAGCTTGCGCGACCAATCTTTTATATTCAATATCTGCATACAATCGTTAAAATTCTTAGATGTATTTGTGTAAAGTGTAGTAAACTACTAATTGATAAAACAAAATACGATTATTTGCTTAAGTTGTCTTCTAAGAAACGATGGGATAAGGTATTTAAGTTGGCATCTAAAATTACAAGATGTGGAGATGAAACTTGTGAAGGTTGTGGGTGTAAACAACCAAGGAAAATAGTTAAAGAAGGGTTGGCAACTCTTATTGCAGAATGGGATAATATCGATGGTATAGAGGGAGAAAAAAAAGAAAAACTTACAATGCGTATGACGCCAGAAATTGTATTAAAGATCTTTAGACGTATTTCAGACGAAGATGTGAATTTCTTGGGATTCAGTCCAACTTGGTCTAGACCTGATTGGATGATTTGTCAAGTATTAGCAGTACCACCTCCAGCTGTGAGACCATCTGTTAAACATGATGCTCAACAAAGAAGCGAGGATGATATTTCACATATTATAGTTAACATTGTAAAAGCCAATAAAACTCTTCAAGAAAAACTACAAAGCAACGCTACAGAAAAGGTAATAGAAGATTGGACTATGGTTTTACAATATTACTGTGCTACTATGGTTGATAATAAGATCCCCGGAGTAGCTTCTGTTGCACAACGTTCAGGAAGACCACTTAAATCTATTAAAGAAAGATTGGTGGGAAAACCTGGTCGAGTAAGAGGTAACTTGATGGGAAAACGTGTAGATTTTAGTGCTAGAAGTGTAATTACTCCAGATGCGAATATTGGTATTTCACAATTAGGTATTCCGCTGAAGGTTGCAAAAAACATTACATTTCCTGAAGTTGTAAATAAAAGGAATAAAAAGTTCCTTACAAAACTTATGTTGAATGGACCCAATGAATACCCTGGTGCAAAGATTCTCGAAAGAAAAGCCGGGGATTCTATTTCACTTAGATACGTTGATCGTAATTCTATTGAATTACATCATGGAGATATTGTTCACAGACATCTTTTAGATGGCGATCCTGTGCTATTCAATAGGCAACCTACACTTCATCGTATGTCGATGATGTGTCATTTTGCGAAAATCTTGAAGAAAGGTGATACGTTTCGCCTTAATGTAGCTGATACCAAGCCTTACAATGCCGACTTCGATGGTGATGAAATGAATTTACACGGGCCACAAGATTATGAGAGTGCTGCGGAACTAGCTAATTTGGCAGCAGTCGCAAGACAAATTATTTCACCAGCTAATAACTCGCCTATTATCGGTATTTTCCAAGATTCTCTACTAGGGGCTTACAGGTTTACAAGAAAAAATATTGACTTTGACACACGAACAGCAATGAATTTATTGATGGCTTATGATAAACCGAATGTTAAAATCTTCGAAAACTCTTCTACAAGAATTGCTAACTTTGATTTACTATCACAGATTTTGCCGCCACTATCTTCGCATTTCCGCAATGGACAATATGATTCAAACGAAGACGCAAAAGTATCAAACAATATTATTGAAATCATAAATGGGAATTATGTTAGAGGTCAATTAGATAAAAAAGCTTTAGGTGCGGGTTCAAAAGGTCTTATTCATAGTATCTTCAATGATTTTAGTTATGTTGATGCGGGTGCATTTATTGATGATTTGCAAAATTTAATTACAGAATATATGAAAATTAGTGCATATAGTGTAGGTATCAGTGATTTAATTGCTGACTCCTCGACAAATCAAAAGATTTCAGATGCTATGTTGAAAAAGAAAAAAGAGGTTAAAAATCTTATTGATCAAACACATATTGGTACTTTTGAAAATAACACAGGTAAAACAAACGAGATTGAGTTTGAATCTAAAGTAAATTCTATTTTACAAAAAGCAGCGGATGAAGCTGGTAAAATCGGAAGAAAGAGTTTGGCCGCAGATAATCGATTTGTTATTATGGTAAACTCAGGTAGTAAGGGTAAATCATTGAATATTGCTCAAATGATTTCCTGTTTGGGTCAACAAAACGTGGATGGGAAACGCATTCCTTATGGTTTTGAAGATAGAACTCTTCCACATTATACAAAATATAATGATTCACCGGAAGCGCGTGGATTTGTAGAATCATCATTTATTCAAGGTTTAACTCCTACAGAATTGTATTTCCACGCTATGGGTGGTCGTACTGGTTTAATTGATACAGCTGTAAAAACGAGTACAACAGGGTATATTCAAAGACGGCTTATTAAAGGTTTGGAAGATTTAAGAGTTCATTATGATATGACAGTGCGTAACAATAAGAATAAAGTTATTCAATTCGCATATGGAGATGATAACATTGATCCAACAAAAGTTGAAAGTCAACAGTTACCGTTAACTAATGCAACGCGAGAAGATATTTATGCTCATTTTCAAATTCCAATGGATGAATCAAAAGATGCAATTATTACTACAAATTATACAAAGGATGTTATCAAACGAATAAAGAAACAGGAGTCAGATCTTGTTGCAAAAACAAACGAAATGATAAACTATATGCTAGATGCACGCGAAGAAGTGGTTAAACACGTATTTAATTTTATAGATAAAACAACTATAAATATTCCTGTTCACTTTCGTCGTATTATTAATAATATACATAATCAACTTGGTATTCAATCAAATTCTTTGGTAAATATTACACCACTAGAATTATATGAGTTATTGGATGATGCTTTTAATAAGCTAAATAAGAATCACTATGCAAAACCTAGTGAATTATTTAAAATTGCGTTTTATTATTACTTGTCTCCCAAAACACTATTGACTATTAAAAGATTCAACAGAAAAGCAATTATCTTGCTACTAGAAACCATTATTACTAATTATAATAAATCCATTATTCATCCGGGAGAAATGGTTGGTATGATTGCTGCACAAAGTATAGGTGAACCTACAACTCAGATGACTCTTAATACTTTCCATTTTGCGGGGGTAGCTAGTAAATCTAATGCTACTCGTGGTGTTCCTAGGGTAGAAGAAATTTTGTCTTTATCTGAAAATCCTAAGAAACCATCTGTTACTATTTATCTCAAAGAAACTGAACGTGAGAATATTGAAAAAGCACAGGAATTAAAATATACTTTGGAATACACAAGTTTACGTGATGTAGTAGATTCAGTAAGTATTTGTTTTGACCCAGATGAAATGGCAACATTGATTGAAGAAGATAAACCGTTGATGGCAGAATATAATGCATTTCAAAAACTAGTAGAAGATTGCACTAACGAAAATTTTGAAGATGACGGGGATAATGATCAATCTAAATGGGTTATTCGTCTAGAACTAAATAAAGAAGCTATGTTAGATAAACATATATCAATGGATGATATACATTTTGCAGTATCAAATAGTTATAGTGATGATATTTCGTGTGTGTATTCGGATATGAATGCCGATAAATTGGTTTTCAGAATTCGGTTGACAAAAGAAAATTCTTCAAATAAAAAACATTCATTAGATCAGTCAGACGAAATTTATAAGTTGAAAAATTTTCAAAATAATTTACTTAATAATATCATTTTAAGAGGCATTAAACACATTCCGAAAGTTCTTCTCAGAAAAGTTGTCAAAGAAGTAGTACTAGACGATGCAAATTATGTGCAAAAAGACGGGTGGGTTCTAGATACAGTTGGTACCAATTTGCGCGATATACTTACTTTATCTTCTATCAATAGTAAAAAAACTTTCAGTAATGATATTCAAGAGGTTTATAGAACTTTGGGTTTAGAAGCAGCTAGACAGTCCATCTTTAATGAACTTTCTGAAGCTATGGATCACGCGGGAGTTTATATTAATTATCACCATTTATCTATATTGTGTGATAGAATGTGTGCCACATATAAGATGGTATCCATTTTCAGACACGGAATTAACAATGATGATATTGGACCTATTGCAAAAGCTAGTTTTGAAGAGACACCTGAAATGTTCTTGAGGGCAGCTAGACATGCTGAATTGGATCTTATGACAGGTGTTTCATCTAATATTATGTGTGGCCAAGAAGGATATTTTGGTACCGGGGCTTTCCAAGTGATGTTAGACATTAATAAAATGAAGGGTACTAAAACATTAGAGCAGGATATAGATATTCAAGCGATGATGCAAGGCGAGAACCCTAGTGATCCTTGTTCATTGCAAAATATTCAGATTGATAACACTGCTGAGTTTATAACAGGAAAAGATACTGGTAATGTGGATGACGAGTATGATCCAGGATTCTAAATATAAAATATAAATTATTATTAATGGGAATAATAACTTATATCTTGCGAGCGCATATTGAAAAATGTGAACATCCAATTTTTAATGTGTGTCCTATGTATTTCTTTACAGATGTTCCAGATAAATTAGAAAATATTAATACTTACGTAGTAGAAAATGATTTTTTTACTGAAAAACAAAAGAAAGTTTATATGGATTTATTTTCTGTAGCACAAAAACACTATTTTTCTTTTTCAAAACTCGCTAGAATTTGGAAAAACAAGAAATATAGTTACTACAATAATGATGTAGATCTTTGTTTAAAACCACTTGATTCGTTTCCTGAATCACAAAAAGTCACGTTAATTCATTTTCAAAAGAAATATGTTTTTCGGTTAACGGACTTAATGAATATTTGGATACGAGCATTAACAAAAAATAATGGGTTTTCACCTAATCCTCAATATCCATTTAATCCATATATAAATAGACCCTTTAGGAAACATCATTTATATAATATTTATTTAAAACTGTTGGATTCAAATTTTATTATTCCAAATTTAATTCAAAGTTTTTTCAAATTAAATATGAATATTACCAAATTCGAACTTCATAATTATCCAATATTAAAAGACTATGCAATTGATTATTATTTGAAAGAATCCGATTATGCAACGTTATTTTTAGATATAATCCATATGGTAGAAACATTTAAAATAGAACTACAATATGCTTATATTGATACACGTCTTCCTGAAGATGTTATGAAGGAAATAGTGGTTATTATGAAACCATATCTAAGAGATTTTTTTACAGGAGCTCTGTCATGTAATACTCTTAAAAAAGAAATATCTCGGTCGGCAGCATTAAATGGACTGCGATGTTTCTTTCAAAGATTTCCATTATTTGGTACAATGCGTTATCATAATGTTCCTATCCCCGGATCATTGTCATCGTCTTCCTCTTCCTCTTCTTCATTTGTAGGTTCAATAGAAGATGATGATGATGTTACAATGTCGGACATTGATGAACTATAATTTATTTTGACATACCCATTAAAAAAACACCTATAACAACTAAAACTAAACCGGAAACTTCGAATGGCCATTGTAATTTTTGACCAAACCCAAGCCATCCTACTAGTGCAACACCAACGGTTGTTCCGGCATTCCATAAAGCATTTGCTATTGCCATTTTACTACCGTTTTTAAGCATAAGATAGTAAATGATACCTACAATTACATAAAGTATCAATCCAAAAATTAAATATTCTTTATTTTTTAATCCTTTTTCTATTAATGTCTGAGCATAAGTTTCACAGCCTACAATTGCTGCTAAAAGAATAGCTATAGTTCGGTTCATAAGCATCTTTATAATATATATATTTTTATTTTTAAAATTTTATTTAGCTCTAGCTCTCATTTTTCGACGTTTCCGTTGCAACCGACGCGTACGCTTCTTTTTCCATTTCCATCGCATCTTAGCAGTAGATTTCTTAAATGGACAACCATGACCCATTATATAATGATTATTACTTGATATCTTTATATAAATTGTCGGACGTTTAATAAAGACCACCTGAATGGGCGAGACTTGTTTTTGTACTCGTGCCTCCTCTCTTCTTTTTTTTATAGCCTCCTGATATTTTGTAATCACTTGCAGCTAAAGAGTTTCCCCCTGTTTGAAGGCGTGTTGGATTTCCGGTCCCAACCCCCATATACGCAGCCTGAGATCTAAGGCCACCTCTTCGTCTTCTTGTGCGCTTGCTTCTACGACTTCTTCTATGACGACTAGAGCGTCTACGATGATGTTTGTTAGTTTTTCTCTTGCTTCTCCTGCTTCTTCTTCTGCGTGTTCTACGCGTTCTACGGCGTTTTCCGCCACTCATACAACTACATCCTGTCATTATATATTACCTAAATATAATTAGTTAATATATTCAAAAATTAGCATTTTTTGTAATGCCCATGTTTAACAATCTTACCAGATTTGTTGCGGCGTTGTCCAACTAAACATTTTTTTCCTCCGCGGCGACTACGATTACCTCCACGTTTGGCATGACGACGTTTCAAGATGGAATTAGCTTTACGTGCTACTCTGGTGTATACTTTGCGTTTCATACTTGGACGACTCCTTCCTTTGTAATGAGAACGTCTTTTACCCCATTGTTTAGCTCTAACATATGCTGCATATACTCCTTTGTTATTTACGCGACAAGTTCCTTTAGTACAAATTGGGAAACTTGGATGTGGGCGTTTTGGTGGACCCAAAAAACATTTTTTACCGCATTTCTTGTACATAACGGTACGTTGATGACCTTTGGGTTCTTGTTTACCCCAGCCGGCCCAAGGGACACGACGACGAGTACGATTTCTTCGTCTTCCTCCAGATTTTCTACGGGTTGGCATTATACATTATATTTATATTTTATTACCAACAGAAACAGCTTTTTTTTTGAGGTCCATTTAAATCGTTCCATTGTTTAATCGTATAATTATTACTCATTGATAAATTACAACGCGCGCAAATTGGTTTCAAATTAGAAACATCTAAAGTGCCTCCTTCGCTTTCCGGCTTATCATGACCTACGTGAAAATCAAATACATTTATTTCATTTTCACACCAATTAATATAACATTTTTCCTTGAATTTCTCTCCGAATACTTGTATCCAACATTGTTCGCGTATTGCTTTGGGTATGGTTGCTTTTCTGTATTTTTTTTTCTTTTGTTTTTTTTTAACTCTGCGTCCTGTACTTCTAGGCATTATTGAATATATATTAATATTTCTTTAATATATATGCGCAAAGCTTCCCACAGAAAACTAATAGTATTTGATTTAGATGAAACAATTGGTCATTTTGAAGAATTTGGTAGATTTATTGATGGTTTAGCTGCTTTATCTGAAGGCGGGCAATTTCAACATCATCATAAAACAAATGCGTTCGAACATATCACTCAAAAACATTTTAACGAACTAATGGATCTGTATCCTGAATTTTTTCGTCCACATATTTTTACAATATTTAAACAATTAGCAAAAAAAAAGAAACGCGACAAAAATCTCAAAGTTGCTATTTATACAAATAATATGGGACCTCGCAGCTGGACATTACATATTAAAAATTACATTGAACATAAAATCAAAAGCAAGTTATTTGACAAAATAATTACCGGTTACAGGCCTCACGAAAAGGGTAATTGTCGGACAACTCATAGCAAAACTCATAAAGATCTTATAAAATGTGTTAAATTACCTAAGAACACAAATATTGTTTTTTTTGACGACCAGTACCATCCAAAAATGAAACACGATAATATCCATTATGTTCATTTAGTACCGTATGCAAGAAGTATAAAATTTTTAGAAATGATTAAACGGTTCATAAAAGCCAATAAAAAAGGTAAATTTGGAAAATCATTTGCTTTTAAACCAAATTTAACGGAAGAAAAATTTATAGCTACAATGTATCAAATTTTACAAAAATTAGGGAGACAACAAATTACCTATGTAGTGAAACATACTAAATTAAGTAAAGAAGATTTACAAGAAACAACACGTATGAAAGAAGCTATCAGAAAATTTATGGGTAAACAAAGTCGCAAAAAGAAAAAAAAATCGAGTAAACGAAAAACTAAACGACGACTTTCTTAACTACAGGAACTTTTTGTAAAAAAGAGCGTATAGAACTTGATAATAATAACATAATTCCTGCCTCAAAAATTATTTTTTTGTGGTGTACGGTAATTGGTCTTTCGTGCCAAGGATTACATAAATACATTAGTACTAATCCAACAAAAATTTTAAATAAATCATCCGCTTTTTCTAAATAATGTGGCGCCTTTTCCCATAAATTTAAAATTGTTACGGCGTACAATATCCAAAATATTATACGACTGATATCATATGCTTTTTCATATAACTTCATTTATATAAAAAGATATTATTACTTTGCTATACACCAAACAAGTACTTTTTTATTAGTTTGTTTATCTACCCAGTGTTCACCAATACCCAAACATTCGCTGCATTCCTTATATTGACCTCTAAACAATTTGAATTCACAAAAACAACATTGTTTATATGTATTATTTTTACAATGATTACATTCGTCAGTTATTGTCCTTTTAATAATACCAAAGCCATCGCACGCTGTACACTTAATATGTCGATATTTTGACATTTATATTATTAGTATTTAAAAATTATTTTTTTATTATACATAAATGGATTTTTATATGTATAAATCAACCTGTCCACGTTGGTATGGTATTGAAAATAATATCAGACATATTGTAGTTGCAAAAGATACAACAGAAACAAATGTAAAACATCAAGCAAAACAAATGGCAAATGCTATTACTGGTTCCAAAACTTGTGATATTCAACTAATTCAAAAATATCATATGATTATTCAACCAAAGAAAAGCTATGCTGCGCTCACACATTTAACATTTCATGGTCAAAATACTCCATATACAATTCCATCACAAGAATTTAGTGAAAATAATAATACCAATTAAATATATGGATACTTCGTATAATTGTGTTATTTGCTTAAAAAAATTAGATATGGAAGAAGGTGTATTAACTCCCTGTGGTCATCGTTACCATTCTGAATGTTTTTTTAAATGGATTTATAAGAAAAAAACTTGTCCATTGTGTAGAAAGGATCTAATAGCACCATCTGAAGATCAAGATATGTTAGACGAATTACGACGACAAATAGAATGGGAAAGCAGTATTTATTCAACATTAAGAAATAATACAAGTTCTTTGGAAAGAAACATTGTTATAAAAACACAGTTCTTAAAAAAATTAGAAGAAGAAGTTACGCTAAAACGACGCCAATTACAAACTATTCAAGAAAAATATAGAGACTTTATTGTAAACTCGCAAAGAAAAAATCGACGACGGCGAGGGTTGCTCCTATAAAAATTGAAGTAAATTTAATATATTTTATTAGCAACAATAAAATATATGAACAGATACCTTTGCTTTATACAAGCGCTTACGCCACATCTAAAAGAAATCAATATGGCTACTATTGTCATAGCAAAACGAACGCTACCAAGACACACTTTAACTAAATCTGGCCAACCATCGGCGAAACCAGAATATGTCCAAATTGAAGGGGCGCCACTAGTAGTTGCCTCATTTGAAAACAATTTGTTTACCCTCAATCCACTTACTTCAGCAGAACAAAAATATTTTGTAGTAACTAAAGAGGAGCTACAAGGTAACTTTTATCCTGCTGAACTAGATGAAAATAAATTTATAACTAATTTAGATTCGAAAAAATATCCAAAACGAGTCAATATTACAGAATTTTCAGACCGAGATAGATTAGCAAAATTTAATACTGCAATAATGAAAGAAATTAAATCATGGTCAGAGTGTCTACTTAAAGAAGTATTAATTGGAAAACTTGATTCTACTGAAAAAAAAAGAAAAGGTGGGAAATTACCACAACTTAGAGCCAGTCAAGGAGCTTCAACGCCAACTATACCTAAAATCCAAACATATATAGAAAAAATGAATGGTAAAAAGGAACTTACACTAAAAGACAAACATTTTGGAGAGCCACTATTTAATCGTAGTAGCAGATGTAGTCCTGTGGTCGATCATTTGAGCTGGGAAGAGTATAGAGCCAGTCCAAGTTATCCATATCCAATTGGTATTAGAAATAAAGACTTTTGTTTGCCCTCTGAAATGATTGCAGTTTCGGTAGAGATGATAAGACAGTTGTTAACTTTAAAAAATGTCGAAGATAAATACAGAGAAAAAATACAAAAAATATTTACAGACTTTAATATTGAACCACAGTTTGATAATTTTGTAACTCATCGTTGTACTTATTGTGGGGAAGAAATAGATTTAAATGAATATTCATCAAATTATGCAAGCGAAACAAATTATATTGAAATTTGCCATCGAGACCCCAATGCTTGCTTTTGTATGGGAAATATGTACTGGGGTCACGGAGAATGTAATAGGAGACAAGGTGGATATACAGAAACAGAAAGAATTGAAGATGCTCTTGGGCTAATTAATTATAATCCTACAGATTATTCTCCTGAACTTTTACAACGTCTTAAAGATTCCATTGATAAAGCATTGGCTTTACACTCAACCAAGAGTAATTAATTCGCGATTTAAAATTGTAATGCTCGCCAAAATGGCATTATATTTATCATAATCAATATTCTCTCTTATATAAATATTTTTTATGTCGTCATCAGATAGTGTTTCCATTATACTACCTGTTACCATACTTTGATGTTGAATTTTAAATTCTTCAGTAAATAGATTAGCAAATATAATCACCAAACTCTTTTCGTCTTTTGGGCGAATAGCACTAAACCCATTAGATGCTACTAGGTTTTCTTTGTCTTCTGTTATAATTGTAAATGATATCTTACCCTTCAACTTTGAAATTATTATGTCGTTTTTTCTCAATTTATACCTTGCTCTTCCTGGTAATGTTACACTTGGATATATATTTGGACGATATAACGGCGTGTTTACACTTTTGATATCTATATAAGCATATTGGGAGGCTGACTTTGTGAATTTGAACGTTACATCACTGTCACAATAATCTAATAGTGTTTTACATTTATCTTTTGTACACGTTTTAATTATTTTCTTATAAACAGATAGATATCGTTTGATATCAAATATTAACTTTTCATCTAATTCCGATTTTTTGAAGCTCTCATAGTTTGATTTGGAGAGAACTGATGTAAATAACAAATTAGGTATCTTCTTCTTTTCCACAAATTGAAATAGTGCATCTTTAATATCACTTAAATCTTCATCAATAACCGGATTCATAGATGAGTCATATTTGTAGTAACCATCTTCACATGTTTTATATTTGAATGGTGTATTTTTTTTGTTTAAAATATAACCAATATCTTTAACATCGCCAATAAATATATTATATTTTTTTCGTGGTTTTTTATTTTGAATTATGAGAATAGATGTAGCAACACCCGTACCGCTTCTATTAAATGCATTATCAGGCAATTTCACAATACCAATTAGTGTATATTTTTGCATTATCAGTTGGCGCATTTTAATATAATCGCCCTTTGTATTTCCTAAGTAACCATTTGGTACAATGGCAAATAAAATACCGTTTTTATTTAATAGTCTTAACCCTAACTCTACAAATAACAATCCTATCTCTTGCTTTTCCTTATCTTTGCCTAACTCATATTTATTTAAAATATCGGGATTTGTTTCTATTGTTTTGGTACCAAAAGGTGGATTCATAACACAATAATCAAACTGTTTTTCATGACCAAATAAATCTTTCAAACTATCTTTATGCTCTATTGTTGCATTACCAGTTCGTTTAATAAATCTGGTCATCTCTAATACAGATGCGCTTTTATCTACTAACGTGATATTGCCTTGGTATTGATTAAGTAAATCACCTGTCCCACACGCTGGATCTATAGCTTTCTTGTCGGGTATAAGCAAACTATTAATAAAATTACATATTGTCATCGGTGTATAAAATTGGTCTAGTTGTTTTTTAAAATGTCGATTACCGAAAAACATAAATACAATTTGGAAAATTTCATTTCTATCAATACTTACAGTAGATAACTTCTGATTGACCCAACCAATCGTTTCATCATCTGTTAAAGTAGTTGCATCTTTGCATAAAAGAATATTTGTTACAATTTCATAGCGTTTTACTATTTCGATTCCTTTGTTATGCAAATACTGGTTAATTTCATCTAAGAATTTGGTATTATTCTTTATTTTTTGTTTAACTATGTTTTGGATCTCATCTTTGGAGAGATTTGATATATCATTCATTTCTTATGGAAACAATACGATTTTATCTTAAAATCAATTTTAATCACATTCGATATATATCTAAAAAAAAAATCCCAATATTATATTAGTAAATGAGTCTAACATTAATTAAAAATTATGATTACCCTGCATTAATTGCTTTATTTGGAATGTGCAAAACTATCCAATATGCCTATCCAAAAGTAGATCAATACCTAGAAAGGTTCGAAAAATATAAGATTCTTCCTTTAGAACGAAGGAAGTATATTATAAAAAATTTCATTAAATCTTTCTTTTTATTAGTTTTATCTTATGGAATGTTTCGTCCGTTAATTTGGCCAGCTATACGATATAATCAATGGGATAACCGTCTTATACATCTAACGGGAGCAATGTATACTTCAAATGATTTAATGGGATTGATTATGGTTAAAAATCTACCTTACAGTACGAAAATGCATCATACTATTACAACCTTATTATGTCTTACCTGTTTTGGAATAGATTTTCAAACTTCGCATTTAGGAAAAATGATGTTTGTTTATACATTGTGTTCTAGTCATGCTTATTTGGTTAATTTTTATTTAGGTGCGCGGCTTTTAACGGAAAAAGCAAAATTAGAAATGATGCGTATTATGGCTAGAAATATATATTTCTTATGTTGTTTATTTAGTTGGGGATGGCATTTAGTTTGGATTTTCAGTAATTTTGGAATTATTAATACTGGTCATTTAATGTATTTTGCAGTATTATTCTGGATTATTAAAGATGACATCATATTATTATCATGGTTAAATAATACAATGATTAAATTTAATTAACGACGCCTAGTTCTTTTTTTTCTTTGCCTTCTTCTGCGTGATTTTTTTCTGCGTGATTTTCTTCTGCGTTTTCCGCCTCTGGTAGATTGTCTTGCAACAATTCTGGCGAGTTGTGCGCGCCTCTGGTCATTTATATAGTCGTCATCACTTCTCTCACGGAGTATTAGTTCAGGGCGTGTCGATTCAATAAGCGAATCTCTGGAAAATTTACTGTCCGTGCCTTTTCCGTCGATATTTGTAAGTAAATCAATTACCCATCGTCTTGCATCGGCACGTTCTTCCACTTTTCTTTTTTTTTTTAATTCTTCTACATCTCTTGCTAAAGGAGTTTCCGAGGTTGGGGAAATAAGAAAATCTTTTGCAATGTGTACAAATGGTCTTTCAAAGAAAGGGGTGAATCCATCTCGATACATACCAGGTACTAATGCATCAACCGCTCCTGTTTGGAATGGATTTTGTGATAATCTTTCTACTGTTTTTTTACGAGATTGTCTTCCTCTAACAAATTTTTGGATTTTTTTTGCTGCATCAGGATCGCCTCCTCTTTTTCTCCGCGTATTTTTCCGTCTACGCCGCCTTTTAATAGAATATTTACTAGTCATATATATATAGTACAGATTAAACTATATTATGTTAGTTATAATATAAATTGAAAACCTCTTAAAACCAAAATTACTAACATAGTTAAATACAATGACTAAGTTAGTAATCGTGGAATCACCCGCAAAATGTAAAAAAATAGAAAGTTATCTAGGATCCGGATACAAATGCATCGCTAGTTTTGGACATATCAGAGACATCAAAGACGGACTCAAAGGAATAGATGTACAAAATAATTTTAAACCCACATTTCGACTTTTACCAACTAAAAGTAAATTTATAAAACCCCTTAGAGCGGCAATAAATAAAGCAAAAGAAGTAATTCTTGCGACAGACGATGATAGAGAAGGCGAAGCTATTGCTTGGCATATCTGTAAGGCATTTAATTTACCAGTTAGTACTACGCCACGAATTATATTTCATGAGATAACAAAATCAGCTATTAAAAAGGCTGTCGCTAATCCAACGGTTGTTGATATGGATAAAGTAAATGCACAACAAGCGCGTCAAATTTTGGATTGCTTAGTTGGATTTACTATTTCACCTATTCTATGGGCAAATATTAGTAGAAAAAGCGGTTTGTCTGCTGGAAGATGTCAAACGCCAGCATTACGTCTTATATATGACAATCAACAAGAAATTAATAATGCACCTGGAAGAATTGCATACGACACAACTGGTTATTTTACAAATAAAAATCTTGAATTTAAACTTAATCATCATCATAATAACGAAGTTGAAATGGGTGATTTTCTAGAAAGCAGTGCTGAATTTGAACATATATTTACTTGTAGTAAACCCGTCGCAAAAAAAAGACAACCTCCTCTTCCGTTCACAACTAGTGCTCTTCAACAAAAAGCATCAAATATTTTACACTTCTCTCCAAAACGAACAATGACAACCGCTCAAAAATTATATGAACAAGGATACATTACTTATATGCGTACAGATAGTCGAACATATAGTAAAGAGTTTATAGCAAAAGCCAAAACCTTTATACAAGGGAAATGGTCAGAACAATATGTAAATAAAAACATATTTGCTTTAAGCCAGAGGAAAACATCAAAGAAAAAGAAAAATGACAATGCACAGGAAGCTCACGAAGCAATAAGACCAACAGATATTAATAAACAAAAATTGCCCTCCGGTGTTGATCCTGGCCAACAACGATTATATGATTTGATATGGACAAATACGGTAGAAAGTTGTATGTCTCCAGCGGAATATAACTTGATCACAGCTAATATCACGGCACCCGACAAGCATCATTATAAACATTCTGAAGAGTTAATTACGTTTCCGGGATGGATGATTGTAAAAGGATATGAGAGAGAAAATCCAAACTACAATTTCCTTTTGAAACTAAAACAGAATACGCCAGTAAAATATTCCAAAATTCTTAGTAAAATGACGTTGAAGGATTTGAAAACTCATTATACAGAAGCAAGATTAGTTCAACAGTTAGAACGCGTTGGTATTGGTCGTCCATCGACATTTTCGTCTTTGGTTGCTAAGATTCAAGATAGAGGTTATGTTAAAAAAGATAATGTTAAAGGGAAACCTTTGAAATGTGTTGATTTTAAACTAGAAGGAGACGAATTAGAAGAAGAAGAGGCGACTAGAATCTTTGGTGAAGAGAAAAATAAACTAGTTATTCAACATACAGGTTTAATAGTTATCGAATTCTTAATCAAACAATTTAATCCTCTATTCGTTTATCCATATACAAAAAATATGGAAGATACATTAGATGAGATAGCTAAGGGTGCCAAATTATGGCATTCTCTATGCCAAAGTTGTTACGATGAAATGACTCAATTGTCTAAAAAAATAAGTAAAAATAATAAAGAACATATAAAGATTGATGATAAGCACGTCTACTTGATAGCAAAATACGGACCTGTTGTGAAGTACGAGGAAAATGGCAAAGCAAAATTTAAATCGGCAAAAAAGGGGTTGGATTTAGATAAGTTAAAAAATGGAGAATATACATTAGAAGAAATATTGGCACCGGCACCATCTTTTACAGGTAAACGTTTAGGTTCGTATAAAAATGAAGATGTTATTTTAAAGAAAGGAAAATTTGGGTTATATATTGTGTGTGGTAGTAAAAAATATTCATTAAAGGGTGTTGTTCGCAAGTGCGAGGATAATATAAAATTAGAGGATGTACTAGATATTCTAATGGGTACAAAATCTAGTAATCCAAATGTCTTATTGACAGTAACAGAGTCAATGTCAGTAAGAAAAGGTAAATATGGGCCATATATATTTTATAAAACAGCGGCAATGAAAAAACCAAGGTTCTTAAAACTTCCAAAAGATAGAGAATGGAAAACAATGAAAAAACAAGAAATCAGCAGTTGGTGTAGGGAAGAGTATGGTGTTTAAAGACAATAAAGAGGTGGTACTCTTACTAGATATGACCGCAATTGTTCATCACGTAACATATTAAACTCTAAAGTAAATGAAAAAGGTAAACATTTAAAATCAACTAAACGACCATCATGGTATCTAAATCGAAAACGTAATCTATCAATTCTTTCTATTGGTGGGTTATAGTGACTTATGTTAGCAATATAGGCTCGAGTTGAATCGAAGATTTGTGAATAAGGTGTGCATTGTACGGGTATTTTAGCAAAAGCACATTTCACTTTGCCAGCATAGTCATTATTAAACCAGCCTGACGTATTTTCTGAATAAGGTTCAATCTCATCCATACTATTATATTTATCCAATTCCATATAAATATAGTCTTCACCCATAATATCTAAATTACAAATACCACTAGGATCCAATGGATTAGTACTGTAATTATATAAATTAACAATTGAATTCGTGGATACATCTGTTAACCATTCATTACCACTTCCATCCTCCATTTCATAATCAAATCCAAATGGGTCTCCATCCTGATCAGTATACCAAATATTTTTTGGTGTCTTTGTTGATACATAATCACGTTTTTTATATCCTAAATAAGCTGGCAAACCCCATTTTTTATAATTATTCCACACTAAAAGCTGCGTGCAATCATAAGTATATGTTAGTTTTTCACCAAATTTAAGAACAAATTTATCTTCGAGGTTACCAAACCAGAAAGTATTGGATACAGAATTATATTTGCAGCGAAAATTATTATAACCAGATGTGGTTCCAGAAATAGTTGACGACGCTACAGCTTTATTTAATTTGGTCTCGATCTCTGTGGCTAGTTGGTCAGGCGTATAGCTACCTTCATCAATAGCGATGATAATATCACCAGAACCACCGAATCGTAAAGATACAAACACTTTTAATTTAGTATTTTGATATTCATTGCTAAAAATATATTGACTACTAGGTAAACTAATATTAAGAAGACGCATAGATTGTATATTTCGTAAATCTTCGGGTAACTCAACTTCAAAATGGTTGCTGTTTGGCCATTTTTTAATATCACGATCGTAGGAATGAATTGAAACTAACTTTCTATCTAAAACGAATGTTTGTTCCCTTGGAATTAGTGGATGTTGTTGTTGAACATTAAACTGACTCATAATATAAAAAAAAAGATATTTTATTTTTTATCATACTTCCTAAAAGAACAATTTTAGAAAATTATATAATACAATAGTATATACACAATGGCGTCAAAAAGAAAATTAAGATCAAGGAGTACAGCAATTCCCGTAGCAAAAGCAATACCGTTACCAGTAGCCACAGCGGTACCAGTAAGAATGGCTAATGCTTCAGTTAATAGAGTTTTAAATCGCATTAAAAAAGGAAGTACTTGGATGACTACTAATAATTGGTTATGGATATCTAAACTAATAACAATTGTAGGATTAGTAATTTTCATTGTGGCAACTGTAGTTGACAAAGATCCAAATGGTGAAATAGCTGCATATTCTATTATGACAATAGGTGTCGCTGCAACACTTATAATGACTACTATAATGTTAGCACGAACAAGTAAGGGGGAGGGAACTTTTTCTTTTATAATCAAAATGGCAGGTTTATATCTCCCAACTTTAGCTACATTAGGCGTATTAATTGTAATGATATATATTTTTAGCACAGTGAAAAAGATTTTAGTGGAAGACTCGGCGCATTTACCATCTGAATTTTATACATTTCATTATTTGACGTTTTTCTTTTTATTTTTACAAATAATATTATTATATCAATTCTTCGGTGGTGAAATTAATAGCACAATATCTAAAGGTAAAATTCCGGATCCTTATCGCAATGCATACATTGCTGGATTTATTTTATTTAGTATAATATCTCTTGGTTCTGCAGCTGAATTATTTGTAATTATTACGCGTTTTATTACGGACGGATAAAGAAAAATCTAAATGTTACACCGTATTCTTTATTTCCTGTCCAAATTCCAGATATTTTTAGTAAAAGTTTTACAGAATCATAATTTTTCGGTATATTTTGTTGATTATTAAAGAAAATTTTTATAAAATTGTTTTGCAATTGTTCTTCAATTCGATAAGTTGGTTTTTTAGTTTTCTTATGCGGCATAATATCTAATATAGCCCTTTCTATTGCTTTTATGAATCCTATAATATTAGAATTTTGTTTTTGGTCAAATGTACATTTTAATTTATTAAAATATCTATCAATTGTAACTTTTTTTAATTCAAATCCTAAAAACAATCCTTTTGTTGTTCCTTCTTCATTTGAATAATATAATCTATAAAACCATCCTTCGCTCATAATATTATTTTTTGTTTTTTCTGATAACATTAAATAATGTTTATTAAAGTCCTTGGGTTGTATAATAAGAAACATTTTATTATATAACATTAGTACATCTTATTTAAGTTCTTATATCTATTCAAAGAGAGCATAAAGCATTGCTATTGTCTCCGGAGCTATATCTCTACTATTAGTAAGATTTGTGATCATCGACTCACAATCTACAATTGATCTTAAATAGCTAATTCGTTTAACTTTTATATATTCTTTCCATAATTTCACTAAATTAGGGTGTGATTCGCTATATTGTTCCAATCTATTCTGTAAACCGACTTCTAATATATCCATATTATCAGATGAAACTGATTCGTAACTCATTAAAAAAATAATTATATCTATTTTTAAGTATTAAAAACAAATAAGTATCTTAATTCAACTATGAAATTTCTTCAGTCACGCTTTGAAGACTATTTGGTCAGTACTGAAACCAATAATTTACATCCTGAATTAGAAGGAATTTATAACTATAAAAACAAAACACTAAATCAAAAAAGAAATTTATGTTTCTATGGACCAAGTGGCACAGGAAAATACTCACAAGTACTTAAATATATTAAACCATTTAGTGATACCAATTTAAAGTATGAAAGAAAAATTACCTTGAATTTTCAAAATAAACGAGAATTTTTAATTAAAATTAGTGACATACATTTTGAGGTAGATATGGAATTATTGGGATGTAATGCAAAACTGTTATGGAATGATATTTATAATCATATATTAGACATTTTATCAGCAAGACAAAATCATACAGGAATAATAGTGTGTAAGAATTTCCATAAAATTCATAGTGAATTATTGGATATATTTTATAGTTATTTACAAACTTTAACACATAGGGATATTCATCTACACTACATTTTTATTAGTGAAAACATCAGTTTTATACCAGATAATATTTTAGATCGTTGTGAAATAATCCCGGTAAAAAGACCAAATAAAACAAATTATAAAAAATGTATTAATAAAACAGTAATCAAAGATATCAAATTAAATGAAATTGTTAATATCAAAGATTTAATAATCAATAATCAACAATTAATGAATCCTCGTAAAAAAATTACACAAAAAATTATTAAAAATATAACAGATTATCAAGAAATTAATTTTATAGAATTCAGAGACAATATTTACAATATGTTTATTTATCATCTAGATATTACGAGTTGTTTACTAGATATTATTTCACATTTTATAATAGAAAAAAAAATCGATAATAAGACAATAACAAAGATCTATTTAAAATTATATAAATTTCTCAAGTTGTATAATAATAATTATAGACCGATTTATCATTTAGAGAGTTTTATATTTTATTTATGTAAAGTTATTTATGGATTGGGAGACGGCATGTAAAATTTTGGTTTTAGAACAAAAGCATACGGAACGTTGTTTGAAAAAAGCTTACTATAAACTAGCTTTGAAATATCATCCAGACAAAAACAAATCACCTGATGCAGAAGAAAAGTTTAAGAAAATAAATGAAGCATATTGTTTTTTAATTCAGCGTCGTTATAAAGGAGTACCTGAAATAGATACTAATTATCGGGATATTATTAAAAGTTGTGTTAGGTATTTTACACCAGATATTACATGGAATGATTTATTTTTAGATACTACGTTAGACAATATAATAAATAATTGCGGAAAATTATCTATTCAACTATTTAAAGATTTGAAAAAAGAAAAATCGATTGAATTATTTGAGTTTCTCTCCAATCACAGAGAAATATTTGGCATAACAGATGATATAATTAATCAAATGAAGGAAATCCTCAAGGAAAAAATGAGAGATGATAATATTATTATTTTGAATCCTTCCTTAACTGATTTACTGAATGATAGTGTATATAAATTAGATTTTGATGGAGAAATTTATTATATTCCATTATGGCACAATGAAGTCGTGTTTGATCATAGTGGTAACGATTTGATTATTAAATGTATACCAGATTTGGAAGAAAACATAACTATAAATAACAATAATGATTTGCATTGCGTGTACAAAAAATTAATATCTGATGTGTTGCATGATGGAAGTGTAAAGGTAAATTTAGGTGAGAAACATTTTATAATTAAAGGCGAAAACTTAGTAATTAAAGAAAATCAAACAGTAATATTGCGAAATAAGGGTATATTAAAAATAAATTCGGAACATTTATTTTCAACGGAAGATCGTGGAGATATTTATATTGAACTTAAATTAGATTCAAGCTAGTAAGTTTGGATAAACATATTCTAATGTCAATAATGGTGCTTGAAATACTGTTTGAGATAAAGATGTCATTAGCGCAGGTCTATTACCTTCTATTGCATGCCCTATAAATTGAAGCATCCAAGCAGAAACAAACATTATGATATTATGTTTTGTCCATTTATTATCCACTTCTCTCCAGATCTTGCCTATAATATACAAAAAACCAAGATAAATTTGCATAACAATTCCTATTTTAAAGTTCCAGACGAGATAGTAATACAAGTTATACATGGCAATTAAAGTATGATAGTCAATAGTAATGGTTTTATACATGATTTGTTTTGTACCTGGGTTATAATGATGAGGTGCAATGCGAATTTGGAGAGAAAATTTACTTAAAAAATTAATTGTAGTAAGCACAATTAAAGGTATACAAAAAACGTGAATTAATTTATTAACTGAGTGCGTATGAAAGCTTCTATAAAAGTCAACAGAGTCCATTTAATTAATTTAAACAGCAAGATTTAAATTAATTTCATATATATATTCGGTTAAAAATAAATATAAAAGAATAAGAGATCATTAAGTATTTGAATATTATAAAATCAATGAAAAATTTTATAATACTGGTTCCGTTTCTGTTTTTGATTATTTAGAGTTAGTTGCTGCTATGAACCATTGCATTTATATTTTATATTATTTAAGCGTCACTCTTAGTAACCTTCCTGCGACGCACTACCTTTTTCTTTTTTTTCTTTGGAGTAGGCGGCTTCTCCTCTTCCACCTCTTCCACCTCTTCCTCCTCGTCCTCATCCTCATCTGACTCATCAAATGTTGGACCGGTAATTTCCTCTGCTGCCTGATAAGGTCCTACACTCTCATCCTTTGTGGCATCATACTTATTAAGATTGGCATCCATCTCCTCGTCATCTGAATCTTCTGCGATGTGACACATACCACTTCCTACAAGTCGAACTGGTGGACGAACGCAGGCCTGAACAAGCTTCCAGGTCACTCCAAACCTACCACCTGCCATCCAAATTCCGGTACAAGCAAGAAGCCCCTTCACGTGTGATGCCTTAGGTACCACATCAGATGGGCTACGTGCTCCCTGTGGCGGCTCAATTCCCATTTTGCGTGCTGTATCCTGTGGCATATATGCTGGCTTGCCAGTCATATCATAAAGCTCAATATTGAACTTGCCATCCCAAAATGGAATTTTCAACTTGAGAGTAGGATTACGATCGTGGTCTGGTTCACCACTACCATCCTTCTTCTTAGGATACTTTAGAATTGGATACATCATCGCCTCAGCAACCTCACGACTGAGCTTACTCTTTCCAAACCAATCCTTAGACTTACTCACAGAGTCATCTAGAATCTTTTCTTGAAACGCTTGTAGCGCAAGCATAAACTTATTAATGGATGAACTCTTATCTGGTTCAAATTGTAGTGCCATATCATACGATACGCGACCTGACTGCTCATCTACACGCTCATTCACACCCCAAGTGAGCATAAGAGGAAACTGTAGAACAATAGGTGCTCCGTTGAGTTGACACTGAACGGACTTACCACCTCGCTTATTAACAAGCGGGGCACGGTAAGTAACCTTAGATGGATTAAACTGCTTAGCTTTCGTGATAGAATCGGATGCTGACATATTGGTTGATT
>JAAHTH010000400.1_pt1 | contig 41978 bp, 43 predicted proteins | sample 6116091 | NCBI WGS metagenome assembly JAAHTH01 (sample SAMN13939990, study PRJNA603662) | sponge metagenome | isolation source: marine sponge | host: Mycale hentscheli | place: New Zealand | collected 2006 | reverse complement strand
ACAAGGTTTTTCATTTCAGTTCCTCCATGGGAATTTTAAATTGATATTACTCTTCACCCAGCTTTGCGCCCCAGAAGGGTACAGAACCACAAAGGCCAACGAATCCCGCGATAGCTAAAATGCTGGAATTAATAAGTGGATGAGATAAGGAACTGAATCCGTAGATTAGTGCAAGCACGAGGCACACCAAGGACAGCATACTTACTGCCATAGAAATATTACGTTTCATTTTGTTTCTCCATTTAAGGGAAGTAGACCAAGGACGTACATAGTACACCTCACCTCTCGCCCTACGAGGATGCAAGCATCCTCTGGGCTTCGGTTCGGTTAGATGTATCCCATTACCCCACCGATTGGGAAGGCAACGAGACCGATGACACGAACAATGAATTCACCATCAATAGGGAATCCAACAGTCCGTATGATTTCAGCAATATTCATAACATAACCACAGAGCAGCATAAGGATTGTTATCTGAACGAGTGCCGAACAGTAATTAGATATTTTTCTTTTCATTTCTTTTCCTTGTGCAACTCAATAAGTTTCCAAGCAGAGATTAGGAACACACAACCTTTTACGAAAACAATGTATGGTGAACCAATGGTATAGGCATAGAATCCACCTATCACACCGGATACCAAGAACAGCCAACGCAGAGGTTTAGCTCCTTTCACACCAAACGCAGCAATAATAAGGAAGGTATTAACCCACCCCATTGCTTCATTGAATGTTGGGTTGAGGTAAAACGAGTAAGCACCGTATCCAAATGCAGAGGCAACACAGAGTATTGCCAAGTATTTGATGATGACGATTGTAGGGCGTCCTAGCCGCTCTTCTAACAGACGATAAGTGTTGGTCACACCAACCGTAAAGTTGATAGCGAAGATAGGCACAGAGTTAAGTAGGACAGCATATACAAGGTCATTGATAATGCTTAAGAAAGCAAAGGTACGTAGCTTGGCAATATTACTTAGCAGTAGAGTACCGATGTAAAACAGAATTGAGGATATACCCAGTACATCCATCAGGCCAAAGTCATATCCGAATACAGACATCATATTCTCCAGTTTGAGGGCAGCAGGCACCGGAGGTGCCAATACAGAGTTGACTATCTAACTCGAATTGGTTTAGAGTGCTTTGCATCGGAAGCGCACAAACATACAGATACATTTATACCTGCGGTGCCTTCCGATACTTAGACTCCGTAGCTCAGTGGTAGAGCAAGAAGCTGTTAACTTCTTGGCCGTTGGTTCAATCCCAACCGGAGTCTCCAACTTAACGAAACTTCACCTCCCTCCTGTCAATCATTCCTTTAGCTTCTTCTGTCAGTTCCATTACCCAAGTAAACCCGTCATTACGGGTCTTACCCAGATACCTGTCACTACAGTATTTATGCGCTTCGGCGTATGACATTACCTTCTTTGTACCATCTTGGTTCAACATATATTCCACCTTATTGGTTTCATTATGTGACCGGTACAGCATCCAGCATTTGTCAGGTAGTTTAGAAGAGTCCATAGGCAACATAGCCGAGGTATACCCCTGCAATGCCCATTACCCCAGCAAGGGTGGGTGGAGCAGGCAGAGGTAGTTTGATGAAACAAAACACCAGACCAACGATAAAGCCAGCCAATAAAGCCAGTACTACATTAAGCATACTACTTACTCTTTTCTAACCATTTAACCAGCGGTGCAATAACGAAATTAGCCATACTGCATCCCATTACCCAGATAGCCATGCACTGGGCAAGCCATCCTTGTACAAGGTTGTCACGCAGTACTACGTTCACTTCTTGCAGACCCAGCCACACAGTTAAGTCAGTGAAGGCAACAGCGAAGAAGACCGCACCACCAACCAGTGTTGCTGCAAGGTTACTGAATATCATCCGAATTTGTGGCTTCTCGCTAATGCGTTTTGCCAGACGGAAGATGTAGATGTCGAAGAGTCCCCCAATATTCACAGCAGCTATTGCTCCCAAGAATATAGACATAGGCAGACCGGCACCTATCATAAATAGGAAAGCCACTACGAGAGGTATGGTTAACATTTGGAATGCACTTTGTTTGAGGGTCATATTTGATTGTTCAGCATAATGTTGAACAAACGAACGAACCACATCTAACAAAGGTATCACCGTAAATGCAGATAGAGGCAGCCAGAAGTTACCCCACAGAGGTACAGAAATGGTTGAACCATATTGAGAGGCAATAGATGCCGCAGTGAAGATAACCAGAGCTATCAGATACTTAGTTTTGGATTGCATAGAGTTTACCCTTAAGCGAACGAAGCCCGAGCCTGCGAATGCAGGCGATAGGGCGAGAGTTGAGCGTCAGTCTTTACGACGATACTCAGAGACCATTAAAGCGATTAGTACTATTCCCATGGTACATAGAAATGTTACTGAACCTGTTTGAGATAACATCAGTTACTCCGTTCATAGAGGCAACGACTATCTGTCGGCTGTTCTTCCAGCCAGACATCATTAGGTTCACCGTTGTGAGTATATAGGCCATCTACGCCTTTGATACTGGTGTAGGAATTTTCAGGGTTCCAACCCGGATACCAGACAATCATAGTATCAGGGTCATTCTTAACGCCACCAATAACAATGCCTGTCTGTTGCAGTTCTTCAGAGTAGAACTTATCACCGTATTTATACATTTTGCTTACCTGAATATAGGACGGGATATAAAACCACCTTAGCCATTTGACGTTGCTGTATGGTCAACGGTGTGTAGGATATAGATGAGAGTATGTTAAAGGTCAGGGATATAATGTCCTGACCTTCTTTAATTTCACGACATGCTTGGGCATACGCTTCTTGAATGGTCATTACTTCTTGCCTTTCTTATAACGAGGTGTTGGGACTACATGAATTAATGTCATGAACCCGGCAATGAACCCACAGAACAACAACACCATTGTAGTATCTGTCATGATTTTTACTTTCCTTTATTTACTGCTAAGTTTTTAGGTTCCCATGAAGAAACAAAAGTAGGATAGTATTCATCGTGCATCCATGTTCCCACTTCAATAACTATACTGTCAGACAATATATCCTTTATGACAAGCGCATCCTTACAATCATCATCAATGTGTGTAACATTTACCAGATGGGGTACAAAAGTATTCACCATCTTATGGTCATGCAACACCTCTACCCTATCCAAGCAGCTACGGTATCCATCCTCAGGGTCTTCTACAAAAGCGTAACAAACACCCCCCAGCAGAAGTATCATAGAGTTAGCTTTTTCACCATTTAAGTAATGGACAACTATGTCTACACCTTCCAATACGTGTTTACCGGCTAAATCTTTCAATTCCATAGTATTCTCCTTTTAGCGCAGCAGCCTGCGGAGCAGGCCACCACATATAACCTATTAAGACACTATGATGTCATCGTGGCTTAGGTCTCCGGCTACCATTTTATCCGCGTATTTCTCCTTTCTAAGTGAATAGTTTTCTTTTGAGCAAGCCTCCAGCTTTTCCTTCAGATACTTTACATTACCCTCAAGGGCAGCAATCCACTGGTCTTTCTCTTCTTCAGTCATATATACTCCTGTCACAATGTGTTATGGCATTAGGCCACTGCACATACTACTTCTCTTGATTCATAAAGGACAAACAGTTATGCCTATCTCGTTACAAAATACTACAATCCTTGGTATAGATGACTCTTCTGATATCTTCTCTAATGGTGGCCCAATAGCACTCATAATTGAGGGCAGACACTACTTGGTACTGCAATCCCTTTCAGGCTCACGGCTTCAGCAGGTTGCCAGTCTATTGGGTGACTCAGATATGAGTGTCGATGACATCTTAGAACTACTACCTAACTTGGATGAACAAGTTTATATTCAATACATTAACCTGTTGGTTTCTTTTGCAGTTGACGATGCCTAATAGGAAAAAAAAAAAAAGGAACCCTACCCATAAGGGTAAGGTTCCAAGGTCTTAGGACAGTGCATAGTTTGAGTTACGGATAGTAGCAGCCAGCCCTTCAGACTCCTTCTGAAGTACCATACCACCACCAACAATTTCATTCAGAATGTCTTCCAGTATGTTGGACTCAGCCAGTTCAGCCAGAATCTCTTTGTAGTGGAAACGTAGTTGGTTCATGTTATTTGGATGACACTTGAATTCATCATGTATGCACAGAATCTCGAATGACTTAGACTCAAGCATATCAACCAGACGGAAGTAACGACGTAGAAGCTCCGCAGAGGACAGTGCAGCAGCTTCCTCTTCAGTGATAGTCAGCAGCAGGTTAGTAGGCAAGAAGTTCTTGAACTCAGTTGTAGGCTTAGTCATTGGGATAACCTCACCACGCTTAGATAATTCAGCAGAAACAACCTTCATTGCCTCAGATACCTCTAATACGTGGTAGTTACAACGACGGTTCATCTCACGTACAATCATGCCATCAACAGAGTGAACTACATTGGCACCAATGGAACGTCCAGTCTTAGTACCCTCATTAATACGGATAATGTGAGAGAACTGTGCATGATTCAGTTCATCAACCTCAACCTGTACAGTCTTCTCATTCAGTACAGGTACATAAGCGAAGTGATTATCAGGCAGAGTCCAAGAGTGAGACTTAGAACCTGCTTGCCAGCAGTTCAGCAGGTCATTACGTAAGTTAGCAGCACCCGGAGTCACAGCAAACATACCATCAATGAATGCATAGTACTCAGGAGTGTCGATACCGAATATCTTCTTTGGTTGTGCATCAGAAGAGTAGAACCATGGCATATTGGCTGACTTAATCTCTTTACGTGCCCAACGCGTAGTATCCAGTTGGTTGCCTTCAGCCTCCATCGCTTCTTTAGTAGCATCCATTGTGATGCCATACAGGTCTTGACGTAGAGTTGGGTCAACCAGACCAGTAGAGTGAGCACCCTTTGCACAGCCAACTATGCAGGACATGATTTGAGGACCGGATGCACATGCATCAAACCCAATCACATGACCAATTGCTTCACCACGTAAGGCAGCTTCATACGCGAAGATACCCTTCAGATACAAAGCTGGAGCATCAGCAGTATCAATGTAAGCGTGCAGGTCATCCTTGTATTTCTCGAAGGTAGCCAAACGAGATTCGAAGTTAAGCTTGTCGAATCCATACTGACCCATGATGTCAATCATGATGTACTGACCACCAGTGAACTTCTGGAAGCCGGTAGCTTTAGACGGTACGATAACTGGAGTCATAGTTTGCTTAGTCATAGTAATTCTCAACTTATTAATGGGATTGGTTTAGAAGCAGTCTTAGAATTCAACTACTTCTTTATTCTTCAGGGAGATGATTGCTTTCTTGAAATCATTTCCTTGAGTATGGACATGATAGCCTTGAGAGTATGTACGCCCACGCTTGTCATACTTGTGAGTCAGATAGAACTCATTACCATTCTTGACCATGCGCTTATATATCTCATAAGAGATTTCACGTTGTTCAGCAGCATTGGTAACGGCTTGTTCTACCTGCTTATCGGTTACTTCCTTGCCCTTCTTGGCAGCAGACTTACGTACATCTGCTTCAGTTACATCAGGCATTTCCATCGCCTTCAACATCTGTACGTCCAACTCAAGTGGTACTTGGTTAAACTTGTTAATTGAATCGAGACATACTTCTTTAGAGTGCATGTTACGACGGTCATTCAGAATCAGACGGTCTTTCTCAATTGTCAGATAACCAGAGTCAGTCTTTGACTTAATCTCTTCTGGTTTAACAAGCATTGGAGGAAGATACTTTGTCTCACGTATACGTTGTTGTATCTCTTCGGACTGGAAACAAGGCTTAATCAACATCATGCCAGTATCATTGTTACGAGCAGGAATGATGTCATAGAAGTCAGTCTTAACACATACGATAGCTACAATCTCAGCAGCAGTCTTCAGACCATCAACCTTATCCTCATCAGTATACTTAAGAGACGGTTCAAGTTGACCAACAACAGCAGTAAACAATTCACGCTCTTTGATACGGAACATTATGGTGAACAAGTCCAGTACAATGTCTTCAATATCAAGTTGACGCAGATGTGCCATGCGTTCATTCTTTGAGTCATAAACAAACTCAGTATTAGCATGTTCAGTGATGCATTCAACTGCTTTAGCTATTTTATCAACAATGATTGGTTCATTAATCATTTCATTGTATATAAAGTCATTAACAGTTTTCTTGTTGTAATAGTTTTCGGTATCACGTTGAGCTTGTTCTTTGGTAATAACTTTAATAGACATAATGATTCCTTACTTATTCAGGAGAAGAGTGTACATACGGACTTGTTGTTCCGTTTCAGCGTGTTGCAATTTGTCTAAGGTTTCTTGTTCAACGTAGACGGCAAGACTATTTTCAATTAAGTGACCCAGCATAAACCTAAGTGTTTGTATTTTATATAGGTCATATTCTTTTGTTGGTGGTTGTATGACTTTATACACGTGGGTGCCGAAGTCATTATTTTCAATAAAGAAATCACCTACTTTATACTTCATGATTTAGTCCTCAAATAAATAAGCTCCCGATATCCCGAAGGATACCGAGAGCATAATGATTAAATGTCGTTGATGGATAGTTCGAGATTGGCAGGCTTAGACTGACCAACAGGAGTCAGAGTAGCCTTGAACTCAGACTTCAGAGACAAGAACTCTTTACGCTCATCACCAGACAGTTCTTCAGCAGCCTTGGCCTTGTTAAGCAGAAGCTCAACAATTGCCTTTTGCTTATTGTCCATACGACCTTCAGTAGTCAGAGGAATACCCATTGGTAATTGAACCTCTTCACCGTTAGGCAGCACCATGGTCAGGTTCAGCCATGCTTCAGCAGGCTTACGGTTAGAAGAAGCAGAACCGTTGTTTGCAGCAGTATTTACAATACCCATAATGATATACCTTAATAATAGTTAACTGGATTAATTCCTCACAAGCAACGAAGTTGCTCTCTCGCCTATCTGGGACTAGAAATAGAATTCAATTGGTTCAAAGGGACAGAAGAATGGTTTTATTTCACCAGACTTAACCGGTTCATTCATCATTTCGAGATATTTTTTGCATTCGAGATAGGTCTCGAAGTCCATCCACTCATTCTTTTCATCATGTTCATTGGTCATAGCATTCACTCTTGTTCAGCTGAAAGTTTAAACCTCTTACCCGAAGGTAAGAGGCTTAGTACTACATCATACGTGAGAGCATAGCTTCCAGACGCTTGATGTATTCTTGATTCATGTTGGATGCAACAGCGTTAGCCAACAGGATAGATACTTGAGTGAAATTAAGATTAGTCATGATAATTACTCTTGGTTTATTCCTCCCAAGTGACGAAGTCACAGACTCGTCTATCTCGGGAGAGAAGGAATGCTCCTCACCCGAAGGCAAGGAGCGTTGTGTTATTTATCAGCCATCTTCTTACGTGCAGCTTCCATACGTTTGATAACCCGTTCGGTTTGAGGTGTGAGATGTTTGGAACATAGATTACCGAAACCTATGATACCGAATGTGATAGCGAGCACACATAGAGACATGCCTAACAGCTCATCAGCACCATTCTCTATTTTAGTGAATGAGTAACCCCAGCAGATGAAGGAGATGATTGAAGGGATGAAGAGCATTTTGTTTGATTTGAACATTGTTTAGTACCTGTGGTTTATTTCTTGTCTAAGAACTTTTCATACTTGTCATGGCTAAGGAATAGATGAGCAATCTGTTTGTCTATTACTAATCTACATTGTCCTTGTACTCTCAAAGAGAGCATACCATTTACTTTAGTCTTCTTGGCTTGTACTTCACCAGACTTCCATCTGCTTATTACAGATACAGCTTTGGAGTGCATATCACTGGGAGTTTTCTTTGGGATATTAAGTTTCATAGTCTTTAGTCTCGGTATAGCACTAAACACCATATTTCATGTGTTTAGTACATAGGTTGTGTATGTTGAGTATTAACGGAATTTATATGAACCAATTATGCGAGGTTTAGTTGAAGGTTTAGAGTTATAGATAGAAGTATTGAGAAGTATGTTAACTACTGCTTTGTCAGTGTTAGCTTGTTGTGTAGCTTTGTATGCACGAGTGAGTTGATTGATTGTCTTAGAAGTATATAGAGACATATAGAAGTTCTCCTATTCATAGATATATTTCCTGTCACATTACGAAGTAATGTATAGCTGATGTTTAGGTCTTTGCAAAGCAAAGGTCAGAGTTTAGGTTGTGGAGCACCTTGTAGTAATCCCTACCATATCTCTCCTCCCTTCCATACGTATAGCAATACGATGGCATAGCCTAGCTAAACTATCGCTTAGAATGTGATACAGAGCCTGATAGCTACTGTACCTTTCTATGAACTATCTTAATGTGTGGTGTTGTGTAGTGTGAAAGAGAATAAGCTACCCGAAGGTAGCCTATTACTTAGATGTTGTTGATGTCCACGTTGTTGGCCTTAGCCTTAGCAGTAGCACGTTGCTCTGCCAGTTTGTTAGCGAACTTGAGTTCTGCTGCCAGTTGGATGTCTTGCAGTTTGGAGGCTGCTTGTACTCGCTTGAGTCCCATGTTAGCTGCTTCATCTAGAGACTGAGCACCTTTGTCAGCTGCTGAGAACAGAGTAGTAACGAACTTAGAGATGGATTGTAATGCTTGCATGATGATACCTATATGCTTGATTGATTCCTTACATCAGACGAAGTCTGAGAGTTAGATAACCGGGGGGGTAGGTTTTGTTTTGGGGATTAGTACCCCAGATACTACTCCCGTACCTAATTATTAAGAATCCCTTAATAGGCGGGACTATCGTCACACTTCATTTCTCTCATGGAATACTTCCCGGTTACAGTGATATACGTCTTCATCGTTTAGGTACACAATGTAGTCACCTACTTTAGGTTCCCCATGGCAGGTAAAGCACAGAGACTTACCCTCATATTGGATATATGCACAATGGTCATACATGTCCCATGTCAGTTTATCTTGCTCAGTTATCTCATGAGCCTTACGGATTATTGGTTTAGATTTGTATTCTTTAAACATTGGTTCCTTATGGTCAAGTTCATTGGACAAAAACTGCCGGAGGCAGTCATACTATATACAGCCTATAACCTATTTGCGGAGAAGACAATGAGCCAGTATTTAGATAAGGACAGATTTAAGGAAGCTATGCCTGCCCAGTTGAGGAAGAGTGTTAGTCAGGTGTTGGTTGATAGTATTAACCAGACTATGAGTGCAGACCCTGTGGCTATGGAAGCTTATAGGGATAACCTGATGAGCTATACACAGGTTATGAAGGATGGGAAGTTTAAGGTAGAGCAGTATGTGGCTGCTGTTAAGTATATTAGTTTCAAGTTGATGGGTGATACTAACTTTGAGGCTTATACCAAGACATTCCCTGACCGGTATACAAAGTTTATGGCTCAGGGTATTAGTAAGAAGGATATCTCTTCTTATGTTGCTGGCTATAACAAGACTAAGCTGGTTAATCTGATATATGAGCAGACGCTTATCCCTACTCATATTCTTAATGCTGACTTGTTTCAGAAGGCATTGAATACTCAGGCCACTATTATGTTGGATGAGGATGTTAACCCGAGAGACCGGGTGGCTGCTGCTAACAGCTTGTTGCAGAACTTGAAGGCTCCTGAAACCAAGAAGATTGAACTGGAAGTTAACCAAACACAGAACAGTGTTATTGATGATTTGAGAAGTGCTACAGAAGCAATGGTCTTGCAGCAACAGAAGATGATGCAAGATGGTTTGACCAATGCTAAGGATGTAGCTGAAGCCCCTCTACTGATTGATAACGGTACAGGAGAGGTGGTATGAGTGAGGTAAGTCATGAAGATTGGTCGGTAGTAGATTATCTCAATGCTACTGACTACAAGGTAAATAATAAGTATGTACCCAGTCTGTTTGCTTTGAAGTTTGTTAACTTTATTAAGTTGGTGAATGGAGAGGAGGGGGAAGAGAACAAGACTCCTGTGGTACATTTGAAGATGTTGGACACTATGGCTTTAGGAGAGACCCGAGTGACCAATTTATGTCACCGAGGAATTGCCAAGACCACTGTTATGGCTGAGTACTTGTTCTTGTACATTGCTACTTATGGGAAGTTAGACCCCTATGGTGATATTAATCTTGCTCTGTATGTATCTGACTCCATCGATAACGGTGTGAAGAACATGAGGAAGAACCTTGAGTCGAGGTATGAGAACAGTGATTTCTTGAAGAAGTATGTGCCTCACATGAAATTGACTGATATTCGATGGGAGTTTAGGAATATTGATGGTCATGTGTTTATTGTTAAGGGATATGGTGCAAAGACAGGTGTTCGTGGTGCCAAAGAACTTGGTACGCGTCCTCAGTTAGCTATTCTTGATGACTTGGTTTCGGATGAGGATGCAAGGTCAGCTACAGTCATAGGTGCTATTGAGGATACTGTGTATAAGGCTGTGACCTATGCTCTGCACCCCAAGAAGAACGTGATGATATGGTCAGGTACTCCCTTTAATGCAAGAGACCCTTTGTATAAGGCAGTAGAATCTGGTGCATGGAAGGTTAACGTATTCCCTGTTTGTGAGAAATTCCCTTGTGAGAAGGAGGAATTCAGGGGTTCATGGGAAGACCGCTTTACTTATGAGTATGTTCTGAACCAATACAACATAGCTAAAGGGACAGGTAAGATAGATACCTTTAACCAAGAACTTATGTTGAGGATTATGAGTGATGATGACCGTCTGATACTGGATGAGGACATACACTGGTACAGTAAACGCAGTCTGATGAGGAACAAAGGTAACTTCAACTTCTACATTACCACTGACTTTGCTACCAGTGAGGCTGCATCTGCTGACCTTTCTGTGATATCTGTGTGGGCATACAACAATAAGGGACAGTGGTTCTTTGTTGATGGTGTGTGTCGTAGGCAGTTGATGGATGCGAACATGGATAACCTGTTTACTCTGTGTGCGAAGTACAAGCCAGAGTCAGTAGGTATAGAGGTTACTGGTCAGCAGGGAGGATTTATCCCATGGCTGCAAGAGAAGATGATGGACAGGAATATATTCTTCACCTTGGCTTCGGATAACAACAATAATAGTCCCGGCATTCGACCCAATACAAACAAGATGGTGAGATTCAATGTCATAGTCCCTGAGTTTAAGATGGGTAACATCTTTTGGCCTAAAGAAGATAAGGATACGGTGCCTGTTAAGGAGGCTATGTCCGAACTTACTCTTGCTTCTCCCGGTGGGTTTAAGTCTAAGAAGGATGATTTCATAGATACCATATCTATGCTTGCGGTTATGAAGCCATGGAAACCTTCTTCTTACTCCTCGGACGAACAGTTTGATATGCTTTGGGATGCTTCGGAACCGAACCACGAGGAATCCGGTTACAGTAACTACGTTGTATAGGAATAGAGATGTACACATTACAAGAAATATTTGATTACCTTAGTTATGGTGAGTTTTACCAGCTTGCCATAGGAGGGGCTGATGTCATGGAGGGCATTCAGCCAGAACAGTACTTGAGGATTATTCCTCAGATTAATATGGCATTGACTGCCATACATCAGAAGCTACCTGTCAGTGATAAGCAACTCATATTGCGGACGCGGGAAGGACAGAGCCACTATCAGTTGAATAGTAAGTACGCATTGTCCAAAAATGACCCTACTGTCACCTTCAAGTACATTATGGATACTGCTGCTGAACCATTTAGTGATGATATATTGAGGATAGATGGGGTTTTCGCATCCAATGGCTGTGCATTACCGCTGAATGACTTCAATAACGACCTATCTCTGTTTGTTTCAGCATATGATACGTTACAGATACCCTTTGCTGCTGATAATCAGAGCTATTTCATCACATACCGTGCTAACCATCCCCGTATCCCGGTGAATGTGTCTAATCCTTCTATGGTATCCATACGTATCCCAGATATTTTGTTGGAACCACTGCTTTTGTACATTTCATCACGGATACATGGTTCGAGACCTACTGAGGAGGCTCAGAGTATGTCTATCACCATGTTGGGTAAATATAACGTGCTGGTGAATGATATAGAGATGAGCAATTCTCTGAATAATGCTCTCAATACTACGAGTTTACGTCTGGATAATGCAGGCTGGAATGGTAACGTGGGCTATGTAGGAGACTCTATCTATGGCAATTCGTAATGGTGGGTTTAACACCGGTATACCTGTCGGTAAGCTGATTGGTGGTAATGACTTTGATGAGGTACAAACGGTATCTGAGAATATTGAAGCCATAAAGAGCTTGTCCCAGCAGGTTGTCGCTATAACTAACATAAACGATAACCTAGCCAATATTATTAATGCAGCTAATTTGGTTACCACTATCCCGTCATTAGTCGCTGCTGCTCAAGCTGCTAGAGATGCTGCTGTTGTTGCTAGGACTGGTGCCGAGGCTGCCAGAGATGCTGCACAGCAAACTCTTATTGATGTCAGGGCAATATCAACTGCATTAACCGGTTCAGTAACGCAAGCTGCTGCCAGCGCAAGCGAGGCAGCTGCGAGCGCGACACAAGCAGCACAATCGGTTACCAGTGCGCAGGCTGAGGTAGTTAATGCACAGGCTCAAGTCACTCTGGCTACTGCTGAGAAGACCGCTGCCGCTACATCAGCTACTAATGCGGATACCAGTGCTACAGCTTCTGCTACAAGCGCTAATCTATCAAGGGATTGGGCTATTAAGGATACTGATGTCGTTACGGGGGAGAAGTCTTCCAAGACACACGCATCGGATGCTTCTGTGTCAGCCAATTCTGCTAATACAAGAGCCATAGTTGCTACCAATTCAGCTACGTTGGCCGGGGAGTGGGCTAGTAAGGCTGTTGATTCACCGGTACAGGGCAGTATGTTCTCCGCTTTCCACTGGGCAGAGAAGGCAAGGGTCAGTGCTGAGACCGTATCCAGTACAATCATTCCCAGAGGAGAGTGGGATGCTTCAGCGGGTAATTTCCCTCCTACACCTTCACCCTCTACCCAATGGGAACTTTACTGGGTCAGTGTGGCCGGTACTTTGCCTAGCCCTGTGGGTGCTGTCCGTATAGGTGACCAAATCATATGGAACGTCAACAATAGTAATTGGTTTGTTGTTAGGTCGTCCGGCGGTGATGCTGTAGTAAGTGTTAACGGTATGATAGGTGCTGTTATGTTGAATGCAGCGTCAGTTGGTGCAGTGAGTACGGAGGCAACCGCTCCAGACCCTCAAGTTATAAAGACTGACTTGGCGTTAGACCGTCCCGGGTTCTCTCGCATGGAACTTATATCTGACCAACTGTTTAATGGTGGTGTGTTTATTCGTAATGCTGCCGTTGCAGACAGTCAGTATCGCTCTGTCGGGATAGATAACTTAGATGGCCCTGTGGTGTACTCTGTTAATGGCGGTAATAAGGCTATTTACCATGAAGCCAATAAACCAACTGCCAGTGATGTAGGTGCTCTTCCCAGTAATGGTATCGCGAGATTGGGTGGTGACTTAAATATTAACTCAAGGAGGGTTGTTAACGGTTTCGCCACGGTAATTGAACTTGCCAACTCTCGGTATAATTTTGGTTACAGGTCTGCTCCCACCAATCTTAGAGCAAGCAGCAACCCTACCATTCAGATAGGTACTGGCTCACTGCATGAGATATATCATGGAGGTAACAAGCCAACTGCCGCAGATGTAGGTGTGGATTCTCCTGCTCAGGTAACAGCCAAGATTATTGCCCATGAGTTACCTACTCCAGATTTCCATCTACCGTTAACAAGTGGTATACACATCTCTGAGGGCGTAGGCACCACTACGTTTACCAGACCAACAGCAGAGACGTATACAGATAAGTATGGGGTTTCCCGTACCGCGCCAATTGATGAACCAAGGATAGAAGCTAATGGATTACTGCTTGGTACAACTGATAAACTTGTGATTAGTGAAGATAATCGGGGACTTACCTTTTATCCTATTGGTTCCGTCAGTACTTCAGGTAGTGAGCTTTTAGTGCAAGCGGTTAATGGTGACCACATCAAGGATATTCGAGGTTACCTTGTACCTCTTACAGCTGAACAACAGGCTGTTCTTTAAATTTGTAGGTGCCTTCGGGCACCATTCGAGGGTTGTAATATGTTAGCTATGTTAAGCGTTTTAAAGAAAGTTGGTATGAATGTTCTTTGGGCTTTCCTTGGTGAAAAGGTTATGGGTAAGTTGATTTGGTATACGTTGGAATATGCCGCTAAGAAAACCAGTAACAAGATAGATGACGAGGCAGTGGCAGAAGCCAAGAAAGTATATTATGGAGGTAGAGATTAATGGCTACGGGTTACAGTTTCTCTTCACTGGTGACCAGAGCGTTAGATACTTACACGCGTTCAGAGGTAGACAGTAGGATTACTGTCACCTCCGTTAACGGTAAGACAGGTGATGTATCTATTAACGCTGTGGATGTTGGTGCCCGTGATAACACATGGGTTCCTACTGCTGCTCAAGTGGGTACATACACAACAGCCCAGATTGATGGTTTTATTGCAGGTGTCACAGGAAGTGTTACTTCTGTAGCAGGTAGAACAGGAGCAATCACCCTGTCGGCCACCGATGTAACCAATACTTTGGATATCTCTTCAACAGGCACTACTAACATCGGTGGTTCACTTCAGTTTACTCTGTTGGGCAATTTGCACGTCGATAATATAACCACTGCAAGTGATACTAACGTGGCTTTTTTGAATGTTGAGTATGCTACCCCTACTACCCTATTCAATATGGGTGGAGCCGGGGCAGACTTACAGTTTTATGTCGGTAACAGTTATGTATCGGTAGGTAACTTTTACGGTACACACAACCTACCTACTGCCGCTGCATTATCTGTTGTACCAAATACCCGAACCATAAATGGTTTGACTCTGACCTCTGATATTACTCTCACTGCCGGTAACTTGAATGCCTATACCCGGACAGAAGCGGATGCGCGTATTAATCAGTTGATTGCTGCCAGTCCTACAGGGGTATCCTCTCTGAATGGTATGTCAGGTGCAGTGACACTTGATGCAGATGACTTGAATGCTTACACGAAGGTAGAAGTTAACAACATAGTTAGCGGTCTGACTGCCTCCAGTGTAGGTGCAGAGCCTACTTTGGCAAGCGACAGGAAGCGTAAGATAACTGTATCCACTGCTGACCCATCAGGAGGTAATGATGGTGATGTTTGGTTTACTTATTAAGGAGAAAAGGCAATGACGTTAAATGTGATGCAGGGCAGTAGCTGGCGAGAGGCTGTACCTCACGTAAAGGTTGGTGATACGTGGCATAGGTGTAAACAGGCTTTTGCAAAGGTGAACGGTGTTTGGGAAAATGTTTGGTCAGGTAATCTGACCTATACATGGTCTGCCCTTCCTAAAGGACTAAACTCAGGTAGTAGCAGCCCACTTATGTTCGCTATGAGTGTATCGGGTGATGTTATTGTTGTTGGTGGTGGCGATGGCAGGGCTGCACGCTCAACAGATGGCGGTAGTACGTGGAGTGCTGCTCCTATTGGGCTGGGTAACCGTGATTCCTCTTCTCTCATACTTGCCATTGCCTCTGAAGGCAATACCTTTCTTGCATCTAATTCATCGGGAAACGGTAATGCTACTCGCTCCACCGATGGCGGTGTAACTTGGACTAGACTTCCTATTGGTTTAAATTCCGGGGCAGTTACCAGTAGGTTCATCCGGGCATTGGCTATGAGTAATGGTAAAGCTGTTGCATTAGTAAGGGGAGGTTATGCATCGCGTTCAGAGGATGCAGGAGCCACATGGACAAGGATAGACCCAAGGGGACTTAATTCAGGTCTAACAACTTTCTCACCATGGTCGATAGATATGGAGGGCGATTTAGTTGTAGCTGGTTTTGCTTTTGGTTACGCAGCCATGTCCACAGATGCTGGTGTAACTTGGTCTGCGATGCCTCGGGGATTGAATTCAGGGGACACTGACCACATATACGGAATGGATATCATAGGGGACACTGTCGTAGCCGTTATGAATTCCGGTTATGCCGCCATATCTAAGGATAGAGGAGCCACATGGGCAGCATTGCCCAGAGGACTCAATACAGGTGCAAACCCTACTTGGAGACACGTTTCACATGCGGACGGTATTATAATTGCTGTAGCTCAAGAAGGTTATGTATCTTCTTCAACAGATGGGGGTGACACATGGACACCGCTGACTAGATACCTCGAATCAGGCGCCACAGCCTCCAACGGCATATACGCTATAGAACCTAATGCCGATAATGAGTTCATTGCCGTGGGTGCATCCGGTTATGCATCTATAGGCGTACCAAGCTTTACTTAACCAACATACGGACTCTTCGGAGTCCCTTTTATTTGTTATAGTCCCCCAATGATTTCACTTGACCTAATTATATTTGAAGAGGGGTACTCTGCTGTGCCCTACCATGACATACGGGGATACCCAACTGTGGGTATAGGACAACGCATTGGAGATAAAGACATGCCGTTAGATTTTTATAAGTTCCATGTACCGCTTAAAGTTGCCAAACTGTGGTTGAAAGAGGAGGTTGAATCTATAACGAAACAGTTGATGCACCGTGAATGGTTTAAATCTCTTAACCACGACAGACAGACTGTCATTGTTTCTATGGCTTATCAGTTAGGAGTTACAGGTCTATTAAATTTTAAGGACATGATTGATGCCTTGAGTAGAAAAGATTATAAGTCAGCCAAGGTAGCTGCTCTGGACAGTAAATGGGCTGAACAGACCCCTGAAAGAGCTGGAAGGCAGGCTGAAGTCTTATTGACTGGTAAGATAAACGGTGTTTATAGAGAGGATTGGTTTAAAAAATGATTACAGTAGCAGGGACATTAAAGTCGCCATTAAACTTACCACTGGTTGGTGCGGAGATACGAGTTATCTCTGAGAGTAATACAGGGGAGACAGTACTAACTGCCGAAGCTGTATTCACTACAGCAGACAATGGCGCATATTCTTTTGAGCTTGTTAAGGGCACCCATACCATACAGGTGAAGGTCACAGATACCTATGATGAGGTTGGTGAAGTGACCGTGGATAATTCCACGCCCAATCCCATCACCTTACCAGACCTGATTACGTATACAGCTCCGGTGGTGCCCGTTGTACCTTCACCCAGTAACCCAACTTGGGAGAATGTATTTAACGATGTCAGAACTAACGTTGATTCGGTTAAGCGAGAGAACAGACAACAGTTACTTGACGGAACCACAGTAGATTTAGAACTGAATCAGACCTTCACTAACCCAAGGACTAATGCTCAGTTGTCCCAGCATGTGGATAGAAATACTGCCGGAACATCAAACACAATTGAGTCGTACACTTCCTACTCAGACATGTCAGGGAGGCAGGCTGCTCGCAGCCTAACGACCGTGACCAATGGAGCAGACAACTCTATTAGCGATGAGCGTGGTATTTATGTTCATGCCGGTGGTACTGATGCTGATGTGAAACTTGATGTCAGTACAGAACACATAGATGTAGATAAGCATTTGCTGGTTGAGGATACCGGGGTAGATAGTGAGGTTTCCTCTAAAGATATTGAAACCATAAACAACACATCAATACTTTCCTCCATTATCAGGAAGGTAGGCTCCTTTACCGATACTGTTACCCGTAGTCTTACTGCTTTGCTTGGTTCTACCGAGAGTAAACAAGAAGTAGGGGCTAACTCCACATCCAATAGAACTAATGTTTCTGCCGCAGAGTCCAAAGCTATTAGTGAAGTTATTGTTGGAACCAATACTGCCAGTACCACGCTTACCTCTACTGCTTCAGAGACTACTTTTGATGTGAATGCCAATAGAGTGAATATTGGTGGTGATGTATTCCAGTTAGACAGGGATAACAGACAAGTTAACTTGAATGCCCGTTTGGTAGTTACTAATCCGGATGACTTTAAAGGAGACCCCGGAGACACAACAATACAAGTCTTTCAGTATGCCCCCACCAACACAGGCCCATGGGAAACAGACCAAGCAAGCGAAGACAGATGGAGACGGTTTAACACATCCATCAACGGTGTTATAGACCCTAATACTTGGTCTACTCCTGAGCGTATAAATGCTCAAGATGGTGAAAATGGGGATACTCTATTTATTGAGTTTGAGTATTCCGTTCAGTCACCAATCTCTTGGCATAGTACTTTTGAAGACGGTGATTATTGGAGACGGGAGAGAACAGTTACCAACAGTGTTCCGGGTGATTGGTCTACCATGGCAAGAATACGCGGTGTTGATGGAGCACCGGGAGAAATAGTAACTATTGAGTATCAGTATTCTATTAATGGATTAACCCTATGGCATACCAACTTTACCACCGGTGATATCTACCGCAGAGAACGTACAGCCACCAGAACCAAAGTTGATGACCCATCACCCACTTACGGAGCATGGAGCACTTCTACTCAGTTGGTTCCAAAGAAAGGTGTTGATTACTTTGATGCCCTGAATACTGCCACCCTGTATTTGTATCAGAGAGCTACAGCTACTCCCGCTGCTCCTACAGCTACCCTGACTTATACATTCAACACTCAGACGCTTACTGGTGATTTGGGTGGTTGGTCTGAAAGTATACCTGCCGGTACTCAGAATATTTATATTGCCACTGCCGCTACGGTATCCAGTACTTTGTCAGACACTATTGCATCAACCGATTGGTCTGTTGGTACTCTTGCCATAAACGGTACTTCCGGTATAGATGCCAAAATTGTACGTTCTGTTTACCAAGTATCTGCCTCACAGCCAGCACAACCCGCAGGAACAGTCATACCTCCTACAGGATGGACTACTTCACTACCCACCAATATACCTGCCGGTATGAGAGCATGGATTGTTAATACTTATGCGGATGATGCCTCAACCGCTGTTGGTACAGGTCAATGGACTAACGTAGGAGCATGGGCAGGCGTAGATGGGGTTGATGGTATGTTGGTTAGGTCTGTATACCGGTCAGCTCCTGCTAACTCTCCTCCTGCATTGCCTACAGGTACAACCATACCTCCTACTGGTTGGTCAGAATCCCCATTAACACCTCCCAATGGGCAGGTCTCTTTTGTATCAAATACTTATGCGACCAATGCGACTACTTCTGTCGGTACTGGTGACTGGAGTCCCGTGGGGCAGTTCTCAGGGGAATCTGGAAGTAGTGGTTTAACTATTAGGGGTCTGTATCGGATATCCACCACGAGACCTACTCAGCCTGTAGGTACAGTTATTCCTCCTCCCGGTTGGACAGAGAATCCTCCTCAGTCTATTCCTGACGGTTCCTTTGCTTGGGCTGCTTACACGTATGCTACGAACGATGTGACCAATGTGGGTAATGGTAGATGGACTGAGGTGGGACAGTGGAGTGGTAGCAAAGGTAATAACGGTTTAGTGGTAAGACAGGTTTATCGAGTAGCAACTTCATTACCTGATGAACCAACAGGTACAACTATTCCACCTACAGGGTGGTCTGAGAATCCTCCCAGTAGTGTTCCTCAAGGTAGTTTTGTATGGGCTACCGCCACATACTCTGTTGATGACAGTACACCGACCGGTAATGGTAACTGGACTGCTGTAGGCAGGTGGAGTGGTAACAATGGTAGTGATGGGTTCAGTTCTGCTGTAGTTATTTTGGTTAGGGCATCGACCAGTACACTGACTGACAGTGACAGACCAACCAATACTATCAGTTACAATCTGAGGACAGGAAGAGTAACCAATACACCGAACAATAGTTGGAGCCAAGACTTCCCTACTAATTTTGAAGGCAGGATATGGATAACTACCGCAGCAGCAGCTTCCAGTAGTGCTACGGACAATATAGCTGCAAGCGAATGGTCTACTCCTCGCCTGTTAGTTGAGAGTGGTACTGATGGTAAGAGTGGGGCAGGGTTTTATTCTTTAGTTGGTCATGGTGGTAGATGGCCGGGCGACAGTGCAGCCAGAATAGAATTCATAGCACATACTGGTAGGGCACCCATAGTGGATGACCACCTTACCTATTTAGACCATGCCACCAATACTAGGATAACGGTTACCAGAAGATATAACGGTACTACTTGGGTTGCTCCTGCATCTATCATAAACGGTGATTTATTGGTCGATGGTCAGGTTACTGCCGAGAAGTTAAGCGTTACTTCCATATCAGCTGTTTCAGCAACCATCGGTACACTCAGGACAAACAGTTCTAACTTGGCTAACCGAGTGGAGCTTTCCGATTCAGGACAGATACCCTTCTGGATTGGTAGAGGTTCCAAGACTATGAATAATGCCCAGTTGGGGTATAACTCCAATACTAGAGAGCTTGTGTTCAGGGGTACTCTTGATGTACGTTCTTCCGAAACTGGGGGAAGGATGGAGATAGATAATGACTCCATCAATGTCTTTGATGATAACGGTGTATTGAGAGTGGAGTTAGGTAAACTATCATGATGGGGTTGAGGATACGCGATGCACAAGGTGAGATTATATTGGATTCTACTACAAGAACTCCCAAGCTAGTCTTCACCTTCGACTTACAGACCAGCATAAGGAATAGTATGACTTATACTGGTTTGAAGGTTAATCCTATGAGGCTGATACCTTTTGTGCAGCAGGGGTTTATAACGTACGACATATTGAGAGGTCAGCAGGCTTTAAACCTGCTGCCTGTCATTACCACTGTGCCTCAATTGTCTAGGGTATCCTCTTCTAATGATAACCTGTTGCGGGTATTTAAAGACCCCAACAGGTCAGGCAGAGGTTCAGCTATATTTGCCAGACATACTTGGTACAGAGACCATCTTGGCAGAACCATTACCGATTATCCTCTTGTTCGTTTTAATATATATGATGTGGGGGTACGCGAATGAGTGACTTTGGGATACGGGTTAAGAATATCCATAACGAGTTCCTGATAGGGTCTGCTTATCGAGTACCTTCAGTATGGTCTACGGGTACAGTTAACTCACCGTCGTTCAGGATTACCCTGAACTCTGGTGGTTCTGGTTTTCCTTTGGTTGCCATACGTAGAGGTATTGGAGCAATACACTCAGTTAACATGAATGCAGATAACACTGTATGTCTTAGTGTAGTGGTTTCTATTGTACCCAATACTCCGGGAGTACCTGCTGAGTGGAGGATATACCAGCAGTTACCAAGGGAGGGTATAGAAGGTGATTACGGTTTTATTGTTAGGGATGAAAGCAATCAGGTAGTGTTCAACGCCAATACTCAACCTTTTTGGTTTAATGAAGGTGTTGTTAGGTTCTCAGATTTACCTACTGTACATGCACCTACTACTAACCCCAGTACATGGGAATTTACATCAGGCTTTGCCTCTAGTTGGAGATTATCAACCGATGCGAGTGTTCTGGTAGAAGGTGTACCTGCCAGCGTAATAGAGAATACGGCTAATACCTTCCCAGTTGATTCTTGGTCTGTATTGAATAACAGGTCAGTGATAATAGAGCCTAATAGGGTTAGGTTTGCCGGGTATGTAGGTCTGTCTGGACTTAACGCAGCAGGTAGACTGATATTCAGGACATATCCTCAGCTGTTTGAACGCTTAAACCCAAATACACCCGCAGGCTCAGACTTTTTTATAAGATACGAAATATTTGGTTTATTCTTTTTTGTTAGGAGGTAATTTTGGCAATACAAGTAACGGGTGTACTAAAGACACCCTTGGACACAGTGTCCAGTAGGACAGTCATCAGGGTAATATCTCAGGCTAATGGTGATGGTACTCTTACCACCTTACCGGGCAGAGTAGTGACCGGCACAGATGGTACATATAACTTTCAGTTGGTGAATGGTACACACAGGATAGAGGTCAACTTCAGTAAGAAGTATAACTTGGTTGGTACTGTGACAATAACGGATGCAACTACATCACCCCTAACGTTACCGGCACTATTGAACCTGTAAAAATAAAGGGGCAATGTAAGTTTTGCCCCTTCTTTTACAACGTATCAATCACCTCTCCTAGAAAGGGTCTCCAGTATTTTAGACTGGCTTTGCAGTATCTTTGCGTGGTTTTCAAGGATTAGGAGGGACTTGGTGTCCTGTAGGGTTAAGGCATGTAATCTATCGTTGATGTCCTCGAACTTCTTTGATACGTTTGAGGCATTAGCCTTGGTATACTTGTTCGCGTTCACATCAGAATGCAGACCGTACACGAAACTACCCATACCTCCAACTATCAATAAGATGACACCTGATATAATATCTCTGAAATATGCTCTAGAATTTTGAACCATAAGGTTACCTTTAATACAACTTGCGTAAACTAACTAACATACTTTGGAGACAGTAAATGCCTGAAACCTACACAAGAATTTCTCAAGAAGACCCAACGGTTGCTGTGGAAACTTCACTGACTGATTGGGAGAATGAACCTTCGGTACGTGATTTGAAGCACGACTTTACATCCTCACAGAGTAATCAGAACACACAGGTAGCCAAAATAAGTAAGTGGTTGGATAATCTAAACATTACCGGCACCAACGTAAAGAAAAAAATTGCAGGAAAGTCAAATGTACAACCCAAATTAATCCGTAAGCAGGCTGAGTGGAGGTATGCATCTTTATCTGAACCCTTCTTAAGTACGGACAACCTATTCACTATTAGTCCCGTCACGTATGAGGATAAGAACTCTGCTATTCAAAACGAGTATGTCATTAACAACCAGTTTAACACCCGTATAGATAAATCAGGTTTCATAGATAATTATATCCGGACTGCTGTTAACGAGGGTACTGTCATAGTACGTGTAGGTTGGGATAATGAAGAAATCGAAGAAGAGGTTGAAGAGCCTGTTTATATCTATCGTCCTGCAAGTACACCATCTGAGCTAACCCAAATAGCCAGAGTAATGGAAGAGGCACAAGCTGACCCATTTACGTTTGATAATCGTAGAGGGGAACACGTTAAACAAATGGTTGAGCGTACGGTAACTCTTGGTGTACCTATGATTGCGGTACAGGATGGTACTCGAACTGTAACACGTATCACGGTTCTTAAGAATCAACCTACTGTAGAGGTTTGTGACTATAACAACATCACCATTGACCCTTCTTGTGGTGGTAACTTCAGTGCTGCTAAGTTCTTGATTTACAGTTTTGAGACTTCACTGGATGAGCTGAGGAAGGATGGACGCTATTCTAATTTAGATAGTATCCGGGTAAATAATAACTCCGTGTTGAGTGAACCTGACCATACTCCGATTACTCGTGGTGGTTTTGATTTCCAAGATGAGCCTCGTAAACGATTTGTAGCTCAGGAGTATTGGGGTGAATGGGATATTGATGACTCAGGTATAACCACTCCCATAGTGGCTACCTACGTTGGTAATACCATGATTAGGTTGGAAGAGAATCCTTTCCCTGACAGGAAGATTCCTTTTGTTGTGGTTCCATATCTTCCAGTCAGGCGTTCCGTTTACGGTGAGCCTGACGGTGAATTGCTGATAGATAATCAGGAGATAATTGGAGCTGTTACCCGGGGTATGATTGACATAATGGGTAGGAGTGCTGCTGGTCAGACAGGTATCCGTAAAGATGCTTTGGATTCTCCTAATAAGCGTAAGTTTGATAATGGGCAGGATTATGAATTCAATCCTCAAGTAGACCCCAGACAAGCAATCATAAACCACGTTTACCCAGAGATACCTCAGTCCGCTAGTTTGATGTTGGGTTTACAGAACAGTGAAGCAGAGAGTCTGACTGGCGTACGTCCTTTTAATTCTACCAATGGTGGTAGTGCTATTGCTGAAAGTGCAACAGCGGTTAGGGGAGCACTGGATGCAGCATCTAAACGAGAGTTAGGAATTCTCCGTAGATTGTCTAACGGTATCTTGCAGATTGGTAGAAAGATTATAGCCATGAATGCTGAATTTCTGTCTACTGAAGAAGTGGTTCGTATAACCAATGATGAGTTTATAGAAGTCTCCCGGGATGACTTAGAAGGCAACTTTGACCTGCGTTTAACCATTACCACTGCTGAAGAAGATAATCAGAAAGCACAGGAGTTATCTTTCATGTTACAGACCATTGGTAACTCAATGGATATAGAATTGACTAAAATAATCTTGTCAGAAATAACAAGATTACGTAAGATGCCGGTCATCAGCAAACGTATTGAGGAGTTTCAGCCTCAGCCTGACCCAGTTGCACAGCAAAGAGCTGCACTGGAGTTACAGAACCTACAGCTGGAAAATGAGAAGCTGCGTTCTGAGATTGCACGTAACTATGCTAATGCTGGTAGCGAGCAAGCTAAGGCATCTAATACTCAAGCGGATACTGATATGAAGAACTTGAACTTCGTGGAACAAGAAAGTGGTGTTACACAAGCCAGAGAACTTCAGAGACAGGGTGCTCAGGCACAAGCTAATGCTGGACTTGAAATTGTTAAAGCAGCATTGAATAATGGAACACCCAATTAAGGGTGTTCACAACTTGAGAAGGAATATTGTGCAATGAACTACGAACAAGAGATTGAACTTGAGTTGGAAGTTGCTAAGGCGGCAGTTAATCGTCAATTAGCCGTGGAGCGTTTGATGACTAACCCAGACTTCAAACAGATTGTTATTGATGGCTTCCTTAAAGAAGAGGCTGTACGACTGGTTCATCTTAAAGGCGATAAAAACTACCAAGACTCCTTCAACCAAGAAATGATTTCCAAACAGATGGATTGCATCGGTTTCCTCAATGGTTACTTCCAAGTTATTAAGATGCAGTCAGATATTTCTGAGAAAGCGATACGTGAATACCATCAAGAACTTGGTAACGACAGCGAGGAATAATTAGTAATGACAGATACTCAAGAACAAACTACTGAAGATGTGGGGCAAGAAATCTCAGATACACAAGTCCCGGATTTCTTATCTATGTCCGATGATGAGCTTCTTAACTATAACCCCTCACAGTTGACACAACAAATTGAGGGAACCTCGTTAGACGGGAGCGAAGCCATTGAAGACGAAAGCGATGAAGAAGAGGACAAAGAAGAGGAAGGAGAAGTATCTGACTCTGATGAAACTGATGCCCAAGAAGAAGAAGAAGATGGAGAATCTGATTTAGAAGAAGGTGAAGAACCTTCTGAAGGTGAATCCGAATTAGAGGGTGAACCCACAGAGATGGAAAAACTATTGGCTCCTTTTAAAGCCAATGGTCGAGAAATGAAAGTGGACTCTGTAGAAGAGGCACGACAATTAATGCAGATGGGAGCCAACTACAATAAGAAGATGGCTGCCATGAAACCCGGTATGAAAGTTCTCAAGATGTTAGAGAACAACGGGTTGATGGAAGAATCCAAAATTAACTACCTAATTGACCTTCAGAATAAAAACCCTGAAGCAATCGCTAAGTTAGTTAAAGACAGTGGGATAGACCCACTGGATATTGGGGAAGGTAAAGAAGACTACCGACCAACTGACCACACCATACCTGAAGGCCAAATAGAATTAGATGATGTTATCTCCAGTCTACAAGAGACGGACACTGGCAAAACTACTTTGAAGGTGGTTAATGAATGGGATGCTCAGAGTGCGCAAGTCTTGGCAGCTAACCCCTCAGCAATACAACTGATTCATCAGCAAGTAGAGAACGGTATCTATGATGATGTCAGTAAAGAAGTAGCCAAGCGCAGAATGCTTGGTAAGTTAGAACATGTATCTGACCTCAATGCTTATCAATCTGTGGGACAGGAAATGGCTCAAGCAGGTAAGTTCAATCACTTGGTTCCTCAACAGGCAAAACCAAAGACTGAATCTACTGCCACTAAGTCAGCACCTGTACTTAAAGAAGATGTAGTAAAGGAAAAGGTACGAAAAAGCAGGAAGCGTGCCGCTAGTCCTACTAAGTCTCGTGGTAAGGTTTCTACCGTACCTGACTACAATCCGCTTGAACTCTCAGATGAAGAGTTCTCCAAATTGAATCCTAAGTTTATTTGAGGTAATTTCCCATGGCCGAACAAAAGTATAATGACCCACGTTTAACCGGACAGACCGGTGGTACAGCTTCCAGTATTGGTGAGCAGTTCCGTACAGACTATTACAACAAACGTGCTCTTATCGAAGCAGAGAAAGACCAATACTTCTCTCCTCTGGCAGATGTAACCGCTATGCCCCGTAACATGGGTAAGAACATTAAGCAGTTCCATTATCTCCCACTGCTGGATGACCGTAACGTCAATGACCAAGGTATCAATGCCAGCGGTACTGCTACTGCTAATGGTAACCTGTATGGCTCAAGCAAAGACGTAGGTACGATTAACTCACGTATCCCTACCCTGACTGAGAACGGTGGTCGAGTTAACCGGGTAGGTTTCAAGCGTGTGTCCCTGACAGGCAGTATTCAGAAGATGGGTTTCTTCGAAGAATACACTCAAGAGTCTCTGGACTTTGATACTGATGCTGAACTTCAGCAGCACGTAACTCGTGAAATGGTAATTGGTGCGAACCAGCTTACTGAAGCACTGATTCAGAAAGACTTGCTTTCCGGTGCCGGTGTAGAACGTTTTGGTGGTGTTGCTACTGATGATGATGAAGTCACAGGTGAAGGTTCTAACATCTCCTTGATTACCTATGAAGACTTGCTGCGTATGTCCATTGACTTGGACAACAACCGTACCCCTAAGCAGACACGAGTTATTTCCGGTACTCGTATGATTGACACCCGCGTTATTGAAGGTGGCCGTGTACTGTTCATAGGTACTGAAATGCTGCCTACTCTGCGTCGTATGAAGGACTTCCACGATAACCCCGCATTCATTCCAGTATCTCAGTATGCTGCTTCCGGTCAAACTCTGCGTGGAGAAGTAGGTACTATTGACCAGTTCCGCGTAGTGGTTGTACCTGAAATGCAACATTGGGCTGGTACTGGTGCTGCTGTAACAGATACTGCCAGTGCATACCGTTCCACCAGCAATAAGTATGATGTTTATCCTCTACTGTGCGTAGGTGATGCTTCCTTCACTACCATTGGTTTCCAGACTGATGGACAAACCGTTAAGTTCCGTATCATCACTAAAGCACCCGGTGATGAGACTGCTGACCGTAATGACCCATTCGGTGAGAAAGGCTTCATGTCCATCAAGTGGTACTACGGCCTTATGATTCTGCGCTCCGAGCGTATTGCTGTAGCCAAGTCTGTAGCTGAGAAGTAAGATACCAACTGAAATGTATGTCCCCCTTCGGGGGGACTTTTGAAAATTGAAGGAAAAGATAATGACCGAAGAATTCACTAAACCATCTGAAATTGAACTTCTCAAGAAACGTGCTGACCTCATGGGTGTTAAGTATCACCCCAGTATAGGTGTTGAGGCTCTTAAGTCTAAAATGGAGGAGTCTTCCAACTATGGTAAAGAAGACCCAGAGTTGCTTAAGAAAAAAGAACACGAAGACCTGATTGCAGAGGCAACCAAACTTATCCGTGTACGTGTTCATTGTGTTAACCCAGAGAAGGCTGAATGGGAAGGTGAAATCTTTACGGTAGCTAACAGTGTCATCACTACTCAACGTAAGTATGTACCTTTCGGTGTTGATTGGCATGTTCCCAATATCATGTTCAAAATGATTAAACGTCGTAAGTACCAGCAGTTCACTCGTACCCGCGATTCCAAAGGTAATGAGTCTCGTAAAGGACGTGATGTACCGGAATTTAATGTGGAAGTTCTGCCTCCGCTGACCGAAGAAGAACTTAAGTCTTTGGCTGAAGCACAACTAGCCCGTAACTCCATTGGAGACGATTAATGACGATAGAGGTTGCTAAGTTAACAGCTGGTGAGGTAGAAGGTGCAGGACTGTTTGAAGAGATTATGCGAACAGTCCTTGGACATATTACCAATGAGTATGCTGCTGGTAGGATTGCCGGGGATGATTACGCTAATGTATACCTTGGTTCCCTTACTGCTGCTCTACAGACAGCCAGCCAATTTGTATTACAGTATGAGACGCAGAACCAACAGACCTTACTGTTATCTGAGCAAGTTCAAGGTCAGCAAAAGACCAATGAGTTAATTCAGGAACAGATTAATAACGCTAAGGTTCAGGTTCAGATTAGTACCCGTCAGTTGGATGTAATAACTTCTCAAATTGCTCTTACAGATGCTCAGGAATTACAGGCAGACCAACAGACAGCTCTGTTAGCAGTGCAAGTAACCAATGCAGGTAAACAGGGTCAGTTGATAGATGAACAGGTTCTGAGTACGCGAGAGGCTACTGCCTTTGCCTCACAGAACAGAGCTAATGCTCTTACCCAGAATACCAACTTGGTTAAGCAACAAGAGAAGCTAACTGCTGAAACCACGCTACTAACCAATAAGACATATACGGAGCAGGCTCAGATACAAGATACAGCTAATGGTCTACCTGTACTTGGTGTCATAGGTAAACAGAAGGACTTGTATACTCGACAGGCTGATGGCTTCTTACGCGATGCTGAACAGAAGGCTGCTAAGGTATTCAGTGATACTTGGACTGTACGGCAAACAACTGATGGTGCTTTAGCTGGCCCGGCAGGTTTGGACGATGCTCAGGTACAGCGAGCCATGACTAAGTTACTGACAGGCGTAGATGCTTAGTCTTTCGATTGTTAATGGGGAGAGCATAGCTCTCCCTTTTTTATAGGAAATATAATGGGATTATTTAGCAGTGATGAAGAAACAGTTGTAGCTTCCAGTTCGCAGAAGCTTTATACCGATACCCCTAACTTAATCAAAGATAGTGTATTGCGTTCTGTACAACGTGGTTCAGGCATATCCGATGACATCAATTACAACATACTTAACTCTTTTGGTATCAAAGCCAAACAGATGTATGACTATGCAAGAGATAACTACACGCTTGGTCTCCCACAAGGTACGTTAGAAGTTTCAAGGATACAGCTGAGTGCTGTAAGGAATACAATACAAGAACTTATAAGTCATCCCATACAGGTTGTGCTGCATTTCTATGATGTTCCTTCAGCTAGATTAGCAGCCATACAGTACCTCGTGGATAACTTTGAGTTTGACTATGAAACCTCTGTTATAAGTAACCCACCGTTTACTCCACCACATGGTGAAACAGTTACTCTTGCCCGAGCCAAATACGAAAGTAATAACACCATACTGGTAACCTATGGATACACTGATAGCGTGACAATGAAGGAGGAGACTGTAAACGCTACTTATACAGTCCCCATGGTCAATAGGTCTCAGGAATACATTCAGGTTCTGTATTATTTAGTGGATGAAACTAATAATGTCATGGGTGAGATACAGAGTTGGACATACAACCCGGTTAACAAAACTTACCCAGCACTGGATAACCCTACCTTATCTACGCCTGAATCTTTTTATTACCCGGTGTTTCCTTTCAGAAGGAATAACAGGGATTTATATACTGATAGTTCAAGTGAGTTTTACACCACATCCCGGACTGCTTTAAGAAGGGTCAGTATAAAACTGGAAGATGTCAGGAAAGCTATACGAGGCAATCCACAGGTAGATGAAGTAGACCATGCATACTTGGTATTTGCTGTACATATTCAAGAGAAGAATGATGCTGTCATAAGATATCTACATGCTCTGTTTAAACACTATGCCAGTCTGGGAGGTAATAGTGTATTAGATAGTGCCTACTATGATGGTACTGACCAAGCAACATCTTCCCTGCCTCCTATTAACTACATAGAAGTGAGTGATGGTGGTTTCAGGATTAGGCTCCTATTCAACTACATAAATGTTTCTCTTATTGATGGGAGTATCGGCAACCGTAATGCTGTTCGTAGGATTAACTTTGAACAACCGGAGAAGGCAGTACAAGGTGTTAAGTATGATAGAGGAACCATAACACTACAGAGACAGATAACTGCTACACAGTATGAGCAGGTAACTGTGCAGGGATTAAGACATGTGAACTATGTCTTCTCCGGTGATGGAGAGGTTGTATCTACTTCACTGGCAGCAAGTACTAATGCAGGAGAAAGTAACTTCCTTGTACCCTTACATATAGGAGTAGTGGAGAGTCTGCCTGTGGGTGATAGACATGCATTGCAGGTTCTGGGTACTCGTGTTGTATTCAATTCTGTAGAGGAAATAGAGATTGAATGGTATGAGAAAGGTTTCTTCTCAATATTCGTAGCGATAGTAGCTGTAGCAATTACCGTCTTCTCTGCTGGTGGTTTAAGTGCTGTTGCTGCTTCACTTGCTTCTTCTGCATTGGCATTAGGTACTGGTAGTGCTTTAGTGGCTATTGCCAGTGGCATAGTATTATCACAGGTAGTTAAGTTAGGCGTGGAGTTTGTTGTAGAGCAGATAGGTCCGGAGATTGGTTTCCTTATTGCCGTAGCAGCCATAGCCTATGGAGTAATAGGAGGAGTGACCGGTGCTCCCTTTGCAAACCAAGCACTATCATTAGGTAATGAGTTAAGTGCTGCCACCAATGAAAGGGTGGCTGCTGACTTAATAGATATTGCTGAAGAGGGTCAAGAACTTACCAATAGCTTTGCTAATATATTGGAAGAGTTAGAGGCTCTAAGTAGAGAATTATCTTTTGGTGACCTAAACCCATTAGAATTGTTAGCAGATAAAGAGTATGCCTTCATCAATGAATCCCCTGCTCAGTACTTCTTAAGAACAGTACATGCAGGTAATATAGGTGTAGCTACTTTGGATTCTTCTAGAGTATTTGTAGACCACAAGCTCCGATTACCGGAGACTGTAGGTGAAACAGTTAATGTATTGGAGATTTAATCTATGCCTTTTAATCCAGTTACAGGTGTCTTTGACCCTGACGTATTGACCGGACAACCTTTTAACGCCAGTCCTGCCAGTAATCTTAACTTCTTAAGTGGTGCTACCCCTGTAGGTAACCCACTACAAACAAGTCTTGTTCCCGGCTTCAACGGTAATGTTAATGCTAACCCTTTGGACTTTGGTGGTTTGACACCTAATGCACTGAGTCCGACAGCATTGAGTAATCCTAATACGGGGCAACTATTCCCCGGTGTAGACCTTAATGCAGGTGGGGCAGCAGGAGGAGGTGACGGTTTCTTTGGTAGCTTGGGTCAGCAAATTCAGGCTAATCCTTTACAAGCACTTGGGACAGGTATTCAGGGACTTGGTGCAATAGGAGGAGCGTTCTTGGGATTCCAACAACTTGGTTTAGCTCAAGAACAGTTCGACTTCCAACGTGATGCATTCACCCAGCAGGCAGCTGATGCAAGACGTGACCTTGAGGCTGACCGGGCAGACAGAGCACGTCGTCGTCGTAGTGCTTCACCAACCGATGTTAGTGGAGGAGCTGTGTAATGCCTCAACCAATTACCCGCAGGACGGTTAACATACCGTCCTTTGGTGCCAGTAATATCTTGGCAACCTCTGCCATCAATACCATCACAGGTTCTCTGGATAATCTTGGACAGGCAGTTAATAACTTTGGGCAAATAGCCAATAATGAAGACCGCAGACAACAAGAAGCTAATTTACTGCAATCTCGTATATCTGCTTCAGAACAACAGACAGCCAATGCTGCTACTCAGGGTCTCATTGCACAGGGTAACCTTGCCAATCAGTCTCAGGTACAGGGAAGACAGGCTGATGCAGCAGCACAGAACTTACTGAACAGTCAGCTCACAGGTCAGTTGAGACAAGGTCAGTTAGATGACGCTGCTGATGCAAGGACTCAGGCAGGTAATATCCAGTCAGGCACCTCTGATATTTTAGGAAGGATTGGTTCCTTCAATAATGCTCAAGAAATTACTAATGAAGTGGCAGCCATTGGTAGACGTGATGGTTTAACTCCTACTGAGATAAACACTATTACAAACCAAGCTACACAACAGTTTAATCAGCTTACTGCTCTTAGCCCTCAACAGCAGTTGCAGTTTAACCAAGCACAGCAACAGGAAAGAGATAACATTGCTGCATTTACCCAAGGAGGTCAGCAACGTATTAATCAGTTAGCTGCTGAGACTGGAGTTAATCCTCAGTTGCTCAACTTACAGCAAGACGAATCGTTGGACTTCGAGGAGACTCGTGCTCGGTATTCTAGACTGAATGAGACTGCTACCAATCAGATTATCCGGGCATTCTCTTCGCGGTTTGGTGAAATCCCTAAAGGTGCTGCTCTGGAGTACATTGCTTCACAGTTGGCTCGTGAATCCAATCTTCCTTTCGACTCTGACTTAGAACTGGATGAAGATGATTCCAGACTTGACGGTATCATTGATGATTTCTACCGTTCCTCTCAGGGTGAAGAAGCACAGGCAGTTAGGAACCTCAGAAACCAGTTAGCCAATGTAGTTAGTAACAGGGAATCTGAGTTAGCGTCCAACTCATTGAGTCTCAGAGATTCCATTACAAGGAGTAACTTGGGAGTAGCTACTGGACAGGATACGGTAGTTAACCCTAACTTCAATTTGGTTAACACTGATAACACATCTACACAAGGCTTTAGTAATTTGCTTACCACTGCACTGAGGAGGGCTTCCGGTAACCAATAGTTAAAACTAAAGATGACCTATAGGCTGTGGTGAGTTAATATCTTGCTACAGCCTTTTTACCAAATTTAGGACTATAGGATAATATATGCCAAAGAATGAACAAATAGATGTAGCACTATTGGATAAACAGCAGACTTTGGATGCTGCATCATCCTCTGCTGAGAGGAACCTAGACCTCAACACTTTGAATTTTGGTGAATATCAGGCTAAGTACGGTGCGGAATCAGGTACAGAGTACCTTGGTAGACAGCTGCAACGTACAGACGTACAAAGAACAAGACGAGTAGCGGCAGAACAAGAAAGACAAGATTCCTTAGCGTTCCAGAATTTAAGTAACCCATTAGACTTCGTAGGTAACCTTGGTGTAGCTGCTGCATCCGGTATTGCCAATGCTGCTACTGGATTACTTACTGCACCTTCTCGTGCATTGGCCGAAGGCTCACTACTCGTACAAGACATCTCTGTTGATGAAGCAGAAACATTCCAACGTATTCGTGAAATAGATGATGCGTTAGCAACTAACCCTAATCCACTGGCTTCTGCACAACTCAGAAATGAGCGTCGTGGTCTGGAAGAGACAGAGGCAGGGCAAGCACTATTCGCACCTCAAACAAGAAGAGGTGGACGTGGTGGTGATTCAGTAAGACAAGTACCTTCTCGTTTTGAAGCCCTCACTGATTACTTCAACTTACAACAAACTGCTGAGACATTAGAACAACCTGCTGAAGCTTTGGCAGATACAGTTAACCGAGACCTTACAGATGACTTGGCTCAAGATGTTGGTGAGGTATTTGATTCAGGTGCTCCTCAAGTATCTTCCGGCTTTGAACAGATTGCTGGTGGAGACTTCTTTGGTGGTCTGGCAAACATTGCTGCCGGTGCCAGTGAATTAGCTACTGGTGGTTTTGAAGCCCTGATTAATAACCCAGCAGCTGTTGCCCAAACAGCAGTAGAGTCAGCCGGTGACTTAGTATTGTCTGTGGCTTCTCCTGCACTGTCTTTCGCATCTACTGCGAGTCGTAACATAGCTGATATCAACGAGCAGTTAGAAGAAGACACAGGACGTATAGCTGTAGCTGATGAAGAACGTCAAAGAGCTAATGTAGGTGCATTGGGTGCTGCTACTGTGGCTGTGGCTTCTGACCGTATCCTTGCACAAGGTGGTCGTCTTATTCCTGACCGCGTAGCAAGTTCACCTCTTGGTCGTGTTGCTGACTCTGCTCCTCTTGCTCCTGTACGTGGTGTATTGAGTGAAGCACCTTCAGAAGCTTTAGAGAGTGCTTTTGTATCGGGTGGTGCTGGAGAAGTAGATGTACGCGAAGCATTCATTGAAGGTGTAATCGGTGGTGGTGCAGGTGGTATTACTGCCGGTGTAGCTGAGGTTCCTCAAGCTGCTGCACGTACTGCTGAAGTTGCATCGGAATTGGCACAAGCAGAACCAACGACTCCAAGAGAGACTACTCCTGTTAATGAGGAAGTGGTTCAAGAAGTAGATACCACTGACCGTCGTGAGACACGTTCCCTATTCCGCGATGCACAGCGTATACAAGAGTCTGCCAGTGCATCACCTGAACAGAAGCGTGAATCTGCTTTAGCATCCGCTACACTGCTTACTCGTGTACGTGCTCAAAGAGCTGATGCAGAATTGGTGGTTGAAGCTGCCACTGCACAGTTACAGGAAGGCGGTCTTAACGATGCTGACCTTGATGTAGTCAACAGAGAGTTGAGCCAAGCTCAAACTACTATCCGTGACTCTGATGGTGTCATTAACCGTTATGCCGATGGCGTAAGAGCCTCTGTAGCTGCTAATGAAATTACACAAGAACAGTATGCTGACTTCGTTCGTACAGAACAGACTGAAGAACAGGCAGCTGAATTCATTACTCAGGTTACCTCACAGATTGCAGCTAACCCTGATTCTGTAACAACAGAACAAGCTGAAGAACTTCTCGAAACTGAATCAGTACAGGCAGTACCCCAAGCACAAGCAGTGTTACGGTCTCAACAAGAGATTCAACAGGCCAAGACCACAGGCAACGTAAGTGATGATGTTGTTCTTGGTTCTACTGGCTTTAGAGGAACTAACGAATACCAGTCAGCAATATACTCTGCAATTAACCGGGGTGACTTCCAGACTGCACAGAATGAGCTAAACAACCTTAACCGTTTTGCTACATTACGTTCTCAGCGTGCCCAAGCTTTTGAACAAGCAACTGCTAATGCTCCTGCCGATGGTAGTCGAGTAGATGTTCCTGCTCAGGTTGGTTTAGGTGGACAAGCAAGTTTTACCTTCAGAGGTAATCCTCTTGCCAGTACCATAAGAAGTGAATCTAATTTTGTGGCTCAGGTTACTCAATCTTTAGGTAATGCTATTGAATCAGCACAAGCTGTTCCCGTTGCACCTGCTACGGCTTCTCCTTCCGCTGACGCTCCAGTCCAGCCTACGCCGGTCGCAACTCCTGAAGCAGTCCCTACTCAGGGTGTAGATGCTGCCGTTACCCAAGCAAGAGAGTTTAATAACCAAGCAGAACAAACCAGTGCAGCTATTGATGAGACATTGGCTCAAGTAAGTGCCCCTACTCCGGTGGATGTACCAAGAGACGCTGAGATTACACAAGACACAGCAGTACAGGCAGAACAAGCTGTAGTAGCAAGATTTTCTAATGCTCCCGGTGGGACTTCTGTGTTTGGTGAGGATGGTTCCATTATTAGACAGATTCGTGAAATACGAGAAGCTAATGGTGGTGTTCTTCCTGACCGCTTAATCAATTCCAAGCAGTATCGCGATTTCCTTAACGGTGTTTATCAGCCAAGTCGTCGTCGTTACTTTAACAATGCACTTAATGATGCACGTCAGGAAGTAGGTTTAGGTAATGTTGGTGAGGCAGCTACAGAAGCCTCTGTAACTGCTCCTGCACAAACTGATACCGATGTAGCGGTAGACCCTCAAGAAGCTGTCACAGCAACACAGATAGACACTAACGATGATATCCCACAGGCTCCTGCATCTCTTGATGAGAATGTTGACCAAAGTGTTCAGGAAGAAAGTATTACAGCCACTGAGACAGAGGTAAGTGAATCCTTCGTAGATGGAGACACAACAACTTCTACCGGTGCTGTAAACAGTGAAGTACAGTTAGAGCTGGATGCACTGGTAGATGCAGCACAGGTAACCGAGGAGACTTCTGTAGATGATACCTTCCAAGCACAGAACCAAGTAAAGAAATGGTTTGTTGCACGTACTCCGGTAGAAGGCACTCAGCCTAATCTGCTTTCACAGAATGCGGACATCATTTCTACCTTCACCCAAGGGAGAGAAACATTAGAACAAACCTTCAACGAAAGACTGAGCAACGCTGATTTAACTACTTTGGCTTCTCTGGCAGGATTCAATACAGGCTTCAATGAAACACTGAACAGTAACCTTAACAGGGACTTCAATCGTCGTTTCTCTTACAGAGCACCATTACAGTACTTTCAGAATGCAACCGGTGACCTGTCACAAAGAGCACTTTCCTCCATGTCCGTATCTGCCTTTGACTGGATTACTTCTTTAGGTGGACGTACTCGTTTTAATGATGACCGTTCCATTAATGCAATACTGGGTCAGGATAGTAAGAAAAAGATTTCTGCTTCTGCCCGTACACGATTGAATAACTTTGGTACAAAGCGTGACGGTGTAATCACTAACTTAGGTAGAGGTGCCTTGGCTAACATGGGTATCCAAGCCAGAGCAGGTATCCCACAGAACATTAAAGCAAACTTGGAACAGGCTTTAGGTTTGGCGATTTATGACACGTTGGTTAAGCAAGGCGTATTGGTAGAAGACACTATCAGCGTATCTGACTTGAATGACTTGGGTGGTAATTACGGCGATGCCAATGACCGGGCTACCATTACTGGTGTTCGTTTGGTTTCTGAGAGTGATGGTTCAGATGTGCTCAATACTGTTGAGAGCTGGTTAAACAATTCAAGAGGTTCGTCTATTGTTTCGCGTATTGCGTCAGACGAGTTTGTTGGTGCCAAGGCTGATATCGGTAGTGCGCCTGCTGCTGTCAGTGCTGCAACGATGAGTAATTCCAGTGGACAGCAGGTATCACCTCAAGCTGTAGAATCTCTCAATCGTTACAACCAACAAGAGCAGTTCATTAACGGCAACATGCTGTCTCTGTATAACGCTCTGGGAGAAGACGGTATTGCTACCATGCTTGGTAGAGAGTCCAGTGAAGGTGTTCACCCAGAAATAGCCCCAAGCATAGACGGTAAGAACCAAACGATTGCTTCTGATATCCGCAATCTGAATGACTTCCTTGCACGTATGGCCTCCCATAATGAAGTTAACGGTGGTTCGGTTACAGACACACCTTTCTTTAATAGATTCCAATTTGGTAAGCAGATGCGTATGTCTATGCAGGGAACTGACATTAACGTACAGCGAGCTAAACTCCACCGTTTCATGATGTCGTATGCTCCTAAAGAAATTGATATCTCTTCAGAAACCACAGAAGACTTTGTTAAGTTTGTTTACTCTGTGGCTCAAGGTATGGGTATCGGTACTGACAAACTGACCCAAGGTGAAGTACTGAGAGAGTACAACGCCATGGTAAATAGTGACGAAGTACAGGATGCTCTGGTAGAGATTAAACAGGTACTGGCAGGCAATGTAGGTAATAACGAAGCCATACTTAATGGTATCCGCTTCGGTGGTGAGGCTACTCACTCTATGAAAGCACTTATGTCTTTAGCTGAGTATCAGAATGCCAGAGATGCCGGGGAACAGACCTTACAGTCCACAATTCTTTATGAAATTGATGGACGTACTAATGGTCCTTTCAATGCACACGTACAAATGGGATTGGATGTAGATGCTGAGGGTAACCTGACAGAACAGTCCAAACTTCGTTTGGCTCAAGGCGGTTTGTTCTTAGATGGAACCACTGAGGATTACACTGAATGGAGAGCACAAGGTAATAAAGATATCTATGAGTCTACTGCTGAAGTAGCAGGACGTAACATCAATGCTTTACGTAATTCTTTACGGGCAGAGGGTACAGACACATCTACCTTCAATTCCTTCATCAACCTGATTGGTGATATTCAGGAACAAGATGATGGATTGTCCATAGGTCGTAAGTTACTTAAGAACCCGGTTACCGTAACTGTGTATGCAGCATCTGGTCGTTCCATACAGGAGAACATTGGTTCTGCAATCATCGAGAACTTCTACAGCACCATTAATGATGCTCTGTTAGACCCCACTACTACCTCACAGGAAGAGATGCAGCAGCTGTTCAATGATATGGCTACCGTTACCGGTTCCGACAGACTGCGCAGACTACCATCACCTAACCAGTTGGGTGGTGTGGTTCTTAATGCCAGAGAGATTAGCAGCCTCCAATATGCATTGTCTCAGACAGTAGGTAAGGCTATTACCGATGCCATTGATTCAGAGTTTGCTGTACAGAAAAGCAATACGGCTCTGGTAACCGCTGCTGGTAACTTGGCTCACACACTGTTCTTGCCTAAGTATGAGGCAGCTCTGGAAGCACGTAGAGAACAAGCAGTAAGTGAAGGTATTATCTCCCGGTTCGAGTCATTACCTAATAACTTGGTTCAGGAAGTACGCCAATCACTATTAGGTGAGTCACCAATCATCAATACACTGTTCTCAAACAACAACCCCAGTGAAGGTATCTTCATAAGCAAGGCGGTAACGGAAGTTAATCGTGGTGATATCCATCAGGTAGAAGCATCCACTACTAACCCTACACTTGGTACAACCAACTCAGGTTCCAAGACTTTCGCTGAACCGGGTGCAGGTACAATGCCTCTGGCAAATATCATGGCAGGTGATGCCACTACTATGTCTCTGGCTCGCTTAGACATGGCTACAGACAACAATGTCATCCACGCTTTTGATGCACTGTTCACTGATATCGCTGGTGAGACCCAAACCACAGAAGCACTTAACCAAGCTAACTTGGATGCATTTGGTTTAGACCTCATGTCCGAAGTAGCCAACATGTTGCAGAGAGCTTCAGAGAACGTTACCGAATACAACAGTGAAGCAATCAATGAGATTGCTGACAGACTCGATATCTCAGAAGGTACTCCTGAAGCCACTGTACAAGCAGTAGTAGACGCCATCACACAGCAGGCCAACAAGCAGGCAGCAATTAAGAACAACCTTTTGAACAACAACGATTACCACTTCGTACAGTTTGGTGGTATCTCCCGGGGTTTGAATGTGGTGAATGGTGAAGCATCCCCGGCTGACACTGACTTGGTGACTACCGCCGTAGAAGTGATGGCAGAGGCCACAACACAGGCACCGCTTACAGAAGCTTCAGATGATTTCGCTAATCGTACAGAGACTAAGACCCCAGTCCCTGCTCCAGCAACAGCAACTAATGTAGATTCTGATATTCTGGCATTGTTCGAAGGCGGTAACGAAGTGAATGCTCGTGATGCTTCAAGGACAATCCTCAATGTACTGAGAAGAGATGGAGGCAGAGTTAGGGCAGCTATCCTTAACCAAGCTTTGAAGCTTCTTCCTGCTGACGCAGTAGTTAGGATTGCTACTCCTTCTGAAGACTTTACTTATCAGCTTGATGGGCAAACCTTTAAAGTAACAGACACTCGCGGAGTATTCTTTCCTGCTGGCTCTGTTAAAGGTATTGAACAACCTACTATATACCTGACAGGTACTGGAACAGGTAACGGCCTGAGCGTAGAGACATTCATGCATGAAATTCTGCACTCGGCCACCAGTGCTCAATACCTCAAATGGCGTAATGGTAATCTTCAAGGAGAAGCAAAGACTGCATTCGATAATCTTGAAAGCTTACGTCAACAACTTGTTGGTCAGTATGGGAACGATACACGCCTGTCCAATGCCTTATTGGATGTGAGTGAACTTATCTCTTGGGGGCTAACTAACAGTGGTGTTATCAGGGAACTGGAAGGCGTAAGAACTGACTCTTCTTTGGTCGCAACATTAACTTCTGCTGCCAAGCGCATCGTAACCAACGTTCGTAAGATTCTTGGTTTCAGTCCACGTAATGAAGCTGAAGCTACTGCATTTGACGCGATACTCGGTAACACTCACGTTATCTTGAACGCTAATCAAGTTACCGATGTTAATACTTCCCCTAAACCACAACAGCAAAAGGTATCCGAAGCAATTGATTCACTGAGTACTGAACAGGTATTGGGAGAACTTGACCAAGGCAACAACTCCGAGACACACGTACAGAGACTGAATGAGCTGATGAATGAGTTGGTCATTAAGGCAGTACGTCCTCTGAGCTTTGCTCTGAACCGGGATACTCTCACTGCTGATGAGCAAGCATCTTATGACATGTTTGATACAGACATTATTGAAGATGTTAATGACAACACCACAGACCTCTTCGTAATGAGTGATAAAGAAAGATTCTCTTACAACATGACGCGTATAGCATTACGTGCTGGCTTTGACAGCTTTAACTTCAGTACACAGGAAGCAAGACGTTTACGTAGACTGGCTCAAAGAGAATTGTCTGCTGAAGATTTCTTGGTAGGTGATAACACTCCAGAGAATCTGAACTTGGCTCAAGCCAGATATGACTCACTGTTCGGTACTCAAACCAGTACTACTACAGAAGTGGATGGTTCTTATTCTCCTGTTGTGGCTCCTAAGAGGGTATCTGAGTTTATGTCTAACTTCATGGCTCTGGCTCTTACTAATGAAGACTTCCGCAGTAAGCTGGAAGATATCAGTGGCAGGGAAGGCACCCAGTCTTTAGTGGGTAACAGCATAGTATCAACAATCCGCAATCTGGTAAGAAGGTCTCTTAACGGTATCCTTGGTTTATCTTCTGCTGTAAGCCAGCAGGCAACCACAAGAGCCAAGCTTGATGCATTAGCCAAGAACCTTATCCACGCTCAGAACGCACAAAAGAATGCTCTCCAAGCAACAGTGCAAAGGGTACAGACCAACATCAGTGATACCGGTAACCAGATTGTACGGGCTGTTAAGGCACGTATGGACAGTGCTCTCGGTGCAGACTTCCTGACCAATGCAGGCAACATAGCAGTTCGCTTACCTGTTAGGTTGACTCGTTTAGCTCTGAGTGAACAAAGGGCAGATGCATTCTTCAATGTTATAGATGACATGGTATTCGATATTCGCCGGGGCAAAGAGAACGTTGCTACTTCCATTTGGAATGAGTTGAAGGGAACCAACAGTTCTAACAACAGAATCCATAAATTGCTTCCTTACTCCCAGCGTCAGATTGACCGGGCAAGGAACCACATCAGTTCCAGTACCGGTGCTGTAATTAATAAAAGCTTCCTTAATGAACTTAGTGATGAACAGCAGACAGCTATGACCAAGGCAGTATTGAAGACTGACATGTCTGCCCTGCTGGACAACTACTCTCTGGATGAGATGGCTCAGTTTCTGGGAGATAGCGCCGCACTGGACTCTGAAATCAGAGATGTACAGGAGAGACTGGGAAATCTGACCAGTAAGGACATTAGTAATTACTACAGCAGGGCAACCACTGGCTTAGGTAACTACATGGCTACCGGTGTTATTCAGGAAGAGTTTCAATTGCTGAACATCCAATCCATAGCTGAACTGGCAGGTACTGGCAGGGATGTACCTACAGATAACCTTGAAGAGATTACAGGGCACCTTGAAACCTTGGCTACACTTAATGCCATCGCAAGGACTGAAGCTACTCACAGAAACAATGCCAGAGAGGTATTACTGACTGAGCGTAACCGTACAGATGAGAATCATGGCGTAGATAATAATGGCTTCTTGTTCTCATTGCGTGCTCATAGACGCATTAAGGAAGATGCTGCTACCCGGACATTCAATGGTAGTGAAAGGTTATTCATCAAAGGGTATACCAGAGAACTGAATGACCCTAACAAAGAGGTTCGCATTGCTACACTGGCAGAAGAGGAAACCTTACGGGTTCAGGGATTTAAGCGGGTATCTGTACTGACTGCTGCAAAAAATGACCCCAACAAAACACCGCGTCATCTTTATGTAGCAAACAACGGTGGACGTACTACTTATCTGCAAGGAGTTATGTCTAACATGACACAGCAGGCAAAAGGTACTACTGCACTTGATTCACGAGTAGCAGTAAACAGTCCTAACGTTTCCAGCAATGCAGGGCAGGACGTAAGAGACATCAGTAACAGTAACCGCAGGTTCATTGCAGATATGTTCAATAAACCACAACGTACTCGTAACACTGGTAGTTTCTTGGTTCCTGTTCTTAATGCTAACGGAGACGTGGTTCAATATCGTTACCTGATGAATGAAGCCAACAAAGACCAGTACTTAGGCAAAGACAACAACTTTGCAAGAGTAGTTGGTGCCATGGCTGCAAGCACAGAGGTTAAAGAAAACTCTGTAGAAGTTAACAACAGACTGATGGATGCTCTTAAGGCTCAGTATGACGATGACCGTAGAGCAAACAGACTGGCTAACTATGTTGA
>JAAHTH010000395.1_pt1 | contig 42077 bp, 56 predicted proteins | sample 6116091 | NCBI WGS metagenome assembly JAAHTH01 (sample SAMN13939990, study PRJNA603662) | sponge metagenome | isolation source: marine sponge | host: Mycale hentscheli | place: New Zealand | collected 2006 | reverse complement strand
TGTTAGCCGCTGTACCGACCCATATTTTACCTGTGGTAAGGTTAGGCACGTCGTTGGTACGTAAGATAGATGACACAACAAGTGACCCTGCATTACCGCCAGACACCTTACCTACCTTAGCTATGTTTTGGATAAGATCGCTACCTATCGGCTTGGTCAACGTAAGACCTCCACCTGCTTTTACATATACTGTATCGTTCTCTGTAGGGGTAAGCCCGTCGATAGGATCTGTGGTAATGTTAGTTAAGAAACCTCCTGTCACCGCGTATCCATCTGCGTTGTTAATCAAGTCCTGTGATAATACACCAACAGATGGCATTTTGGTCGGGTCACTAGCGTCTGCAGCGGCAACCTCAGCTCTAATGGTAGCCCCAACAGTCCCTGTGATGTATACAGGCGTTCCTTTAGTAAGTGTGCCCCCTGAAGTATTTTTTACCTCAATACGAACCTGTTCTGAGGTAAGGGCATCACTGCTTGTGTTTATTGTAATTTCATTGGTTCCACTGTCGCTTAGTGTAACATTTGTTCCAGCAACCAGCTTTACCGTATCCACGGTAGCATCGCTACCAGTTAGCGTTACATCTACGTCAGCACCATTTTGTGCAGAGGCTAAATCATATGTAGTGTTAACGTCTGTCTGAGCCTGAACCCAACCTTTAGTTACGGCTGAATTATTTCCTGCGCTATCAATCTGTGTATTGGTTAGGGAAGGAAAAGATGCGCTCCCGTCAGACATTACTACGAATCCGTTTTGTCGAACTCCTACAGAAGGGTTGGCTGAGTTTCCAGCAAACGTACCACAACCAACAATAAAGCGAGGGTTTAATGCGTTTCTATTGTTTGTTAAATTTTCAGCAATACTTAAGGTGACATCATCGTTAGCTACACCAACAGTCGTGCAGAATGGACCGCCAGAGAGCAGGCCGTATCCAAGCTGAACACTTGCATAGCCGCTAGGCATCTGGTTGTACATTCCTATCTGCCCTGACCAATACTGGACGGGATATGGATAAGGAAACCCTGCATCGCTCCAAGACGTCTGCGTCCTGTCGCCTATCAAGTTTTTATATCCGCTGGTAAAGTTATAATAGTTTAAACCGTATGACTGATTATATTGGCCAAGGACCACGCCTCCAACAAAGTATGTTGGCTCTATGTTAGGGCCACCGTTTAAAGTGTTACCCCCGCCAAAAACAATTCCACCTTGACTGTTATTTTCAGTTGTGCCCCCAAGGGTCAATGACCCTGGTCCTACTGATCCAATCTGTGGTGAGTTTGTTATGCTGCCGCCAAAAGGTAGGGTTTGATCTTCAAAATATCCGCTAGAAAAATCAATAGCGTCTTGCCCAATATTACCATAGTTATCTGGATCCCTACCTATAAGTCTCCATCCTATTGGGTCGTCTGTACTTCCAAACGCGTTTCTTCCTCCCTCATCTAAAGACTCAAGACCCAGAGTGCTCCAGGTGTTGTCTCCACGAAGCCCTGTTAGGTTGGACGGTGTGCCAGTGGCGGACAGGCTTAAAGTAACCTCCCCAACCCCTGTGACTGTTGAGTCAATAAACGTGTCGCCAATAATTGTTTGAACACCACCCGCCCCTGCAAACTGTACAAGACCTATCAGGTAGTCCCTGTCTTCTTCAACCGAGCCATTACCAGACTCAAAGCTTAGTGTGACATTATAAAAGTCTGGGTCAGAAAGGTCAACCTCATAAGAGTTCAATGCATAAAAAGCATAAACATCAGGGTTGTCCGCATCCTGAATAATAATTATACTGTTTACGATGTCAGTCATGAAATTAGTGACCACATCGCCGCCCATGGTGCGCTTACTAAAAACTAGGTCTGTAATGCTAGAAAAGGGAACGCTTGTTCCAATCTCTGTTGGGAAGGAAAAACTACCACTAGACCTGTCGTCTCCTGGGTCTACCGTGTCGTAGAAGAAACGCATCTGATTCAAAACCTCAACAACCTCTTTGTCGTTAAAGTATTTTGCAAGGTTGTTTGGGGTGAAGTTCTTGGTTAGCTTTGCAGGGGTTGCAGAGTCTGTCCCAATCCACTTATCACCACCATTAACCTCTAGGTCTAACGGGTAGTTTTTTATTTTTGTCATTACTTCTTTTTAAATACACTGGTCGCTTTCTCTGTGGTCCTCCCACCAAAGTAAGCTAGTATCACGGCCATCATAACACTTTCAAAGGTGTTGTTCCAAAGGCTGTTAATCTGAAATGGTATGCTCTCTACACTGTCTAATATTCCTGCTATACTAAAAACAACAATACACCATATAAGGACCATAGGCCGTACATTCTTACTGAGCCAGCTGTCGCTAGTTGAGTCAGACTTCCACCTAGAGCTTATCTCTTCCATCTCTTTGTTCTGCTGCTCAAATATGAGCTGCTGGAGCTTGGTCTTGTCTTCAAGAGATATGTCAGACTTCATTATTTCAGCAATAGCATCCTTCGGAGATGTAACCCCCTCCAAAACTGTCCCTAGCATTGGATTTATTAGGTTAGCAGCCCCGAGGAGCATTTTGCCGACTGTTGTATTTTTAAATGGCTTCTTACTCATTGTAAAATTCGTATGTCGTTTTACCATTTACCCGTTTTGCCACAAGGATTTGACCCCTGTTTTTACCCTTTGACAAACTAACATGAACCCAATCAGGATTGTGTGGCGTACCAAACTCCCAGATGAGTTGATCAAACTCTAGGTTATCCTTGATGTAATTAAATATTTCCGCATTAGAAACTTTATTGTATACATCAGCATCTAGGTCCATTGCTTCACCCTTCATATGGGTCGAACTACTTGATCCACGTATAGCCTTATTCAGGGCCTCCGACCTGAAAAACGATGAAATATATATCGGAAATCCAAAGTGCTCTCTAACGGGCTGAAATACGTTCTCAGCAACATATCTCATGTTACTCATCTGTTCAGCGTCTGGGGTGTTGTCAATGCCTAGCCTTTTGGCTGTTGTTGACAGGGTAGCTTCTTTGTATGAAATGTTTTTACTGATCACTGTTGATTACATTTAAAACGTCCTGTGTTGTGATGTCTAGCTTAAAGCTGAGGTCCGCAGACCACTGTGCGACGGGACGATTATTTTTTAAAAGCACCACATGTGGCACGTACTGTATTTTTGATTTAAAACTCTTTGGCTGGTCCTCTAAAAAAGCAAACTTAAGGTCGCAGTTAGGTATGGGGTCAAAGTTTACATTGTTGTACTGGTTCCACTTTGCATTAACATGAAGTAAGGTGTATTTTGACCGAGTCTCTTCAACCTGAATTAGCTCTGTGTTACCTGTAGAAAGCGGTGTAAATAATAACAGTATCGTTAATGCAATGTACTTTATCATGGTTACTGTAAATTATACAGGCGCTCCTCAATTTTTTCTAGCTTTTTAAAGTTGCGCTCTATTAAATCTCTGTTGCTCATGATTTCCTTACGGATGGCATTATCCTTTAGGTCATACTCCTGTCTTGAAATAACAGGCTCAGGTTTGTCCATGGCCTCCTGTATCTGGGCCTCAAGGGAAAAATAAAAGCCAGCGGCAGTAAATATACCAATGGCAAGGGCTATCAATGTCTCAACAGACATATTAAACTTTGTCTCTTTAGAAATCTCTTTCATCTTTTGCTGTAGGGAAATAATTCATTAAGCCTCTTTCTACGGTTTTCACAACCACACTTACGGCCAATAGTCTTCTTTACCACAGACTTTATGCCTGTAGCAGTAGTAAATCTATCAACCGTATCTCCGAGTCCTTTATCCATATCGCAAAGATATGGAATAAAATCGTTTGTATTTATAAGCTTATTCCTCAGTCTGATACTGAGCGACCACCTCTTCACTAGCCCCTTGAGCCAGGATATCCTCAGGGTCAATGCCTGCGTCAATAAGAATCTGAACCCACTCAGCCTCATCAAGATACTGGTCCATAATCGGCTGACCTGTAATCATACACTGATTAGTTTCTACAATACCATATGCGGTAATTGTAAATGTGTCATCCTCTCTACAGATGAAGTAGGTTGTTTGTTCTGGATATTGAATTTCTAGTGCCATAATTTATTTTTATAATAAGTAAAACTCGTTAATGTTATCTCGAATACCTGTTGCGTTAGCCGACTGATCATCTGGATAGAACACAAACTCAGCTGAATTAACTGGACCTCCGCTTGTTGTTGGGTAAACATTTGTAAGTCCAAAGTATTGATTTGTGGCAGTAACAACAGCTGAAGGTGTTGAACCAGATGCTGTCTGCGCATCATGGTACAAGTCTACATTTTGGCCGTTTTGAATACCATATGACAAACTCAAACCTGAGGTATTCATTGTAAAGTTACTCGAAAAGTCATTGCTTGTACTGCTAAAATTAACCAAATTTTGATCTGCATATAACAATCTTCCTCCACCAACTGGCGCAGTTGAGCTTGAGTAATTAAATAAATTGCCCCCAGCTGTAATTTTACCAACAAAGAATATAGACGAGTTGTCTATAGATAAAGTTTGTTGAGGTGTAAACATAGTACCAAACCCACTATTAGTTCTAGCTACAGGATATCCGTCAACAAGACCTGAGGTTCCATTTTCAAGCAACATATTTCCATCGTCAGCATGTCGTCCATTTCCACTTTGGTCATAAAATGTTCTAAGCGATCTAAAACCTAAAATTTGATGCAGCCTTCTTTGCATTTCTGTTGCGGTAAAATCTCTAAAATCAGTGCTTGAATTAGTGGTAGACAATTGTGCCACAACAGGGGTTGAAATGCTAAGCTGTCTAAATGAGTATGCCGCAGCAGCCCCTGGGTAATCATCTAACAAGAATCCAGAAGTCTGAGCTGCTCTTGGACCTCCATCAGTAATTGTCCATCCGTATGTGTTAATTAAAGATGTACGAGCTGCTTCGGCGGCACCACCAGGTGTAAAAGTTGCCTCAGCAAAATTTATAGATTTACCAGTTAGAGGAGCCTGAGCTTCCCACCCGATAAGGATTGCATCATAATTATCTTGTGAAGGACCTACTGTGCTTAAGAAAAGATTATCAAAGGTAGTAACGCCATTAATATCCCACCCAGAAATATCTTGGTCAAACATTATTGCATTTCTAAATGTAAGTTCTAAACTTGTCAGTGAACTAGTGTTCCAACCTGAAATATCTGCGTTAAACTGATACGCATTATAGAACATCCATCTAAACGTGGTTGCACTAGAAGTGTTCCACCCTGAAATATCTTGATTAAAACTAGATGCATTAAGGAAGCATTCGTTGAATGTTGTCACGCTAGATACATCCCACGCTGTAATATCGCCATTAAAAGATCCAGTGGCAAATGTACCCGTCATGTTGGTTACGTTAGAGGTGTTCCATGTAGAAACATCACCATTGAAAGTTGCGCCTCTAAACAATCCGCCCATATTTGTAACATTGCTTGTGTTCCAAGAAGTGAAGTCATTGTTTGTAATGGCTGTTTGCTGAAACATAGCCCTCATGTTTGTAACCGCAGATAAGATAGGGGCGTCTGTGGCGGAGACAGTTAAATTGCTGTGCTGATAAAACATATACTCCATACTGCTCCAAGCAATAGCTCCCCACTCACTAACATCGATAAGCTTCAAGCTGTCTGGGGCACCAAATCCCCAATGATGTGGGAATGCTCCTCTTATTTCAACTGTATATTGGCCAGCGGACGGGAATGTAATGTTTAAGTTTCCAGTATTTCCGTTTATTGTTTGGCCGTCAGAAGTTACAACATCATAATTATATCCTGATCCGTTAGTTCTAATTTCATATTCTGGCAGCCCATCTCCTAGGGTTGTGTCAACAGTAAATTGGAATGGAGCAATTACTCCACCGCCGTCTGTGATTGTCCACCCGTAAGTGTTGATTAATGTATTTCTTGCTGCTTCGGCTGCACCTCCTAATGTAAATTGTGAGTTTCCAAAACTAGCACCTACATTACTTGTTGGGGCTTGGGCTGCCCAACTAATTAACGTGGCATCATAATTAGCTGTAGACAAGGTTCCTGTAGAAATGAAATTGGAAAAGGCTGTTGATACTAGCGTTGCCTGCCCAATGTTCCACGCTGCAAACGACTGATCAATAACATTGTTGTTGGTAAACATTTGACCAAAATTTGTAACACTGCTTACATCCCAATTCGATAAGTCTTGGTTATAAGATAAGTTTGCAAACATCCTAAACATAGATGTGGCCTTGCTAGTATTCCAATTTACAACTTGACTATGCCATGCACTCCCCTGCGTACCTCTAAATGTTTCAGAAAAAGTTGTAACATTACTCGTGTTCCAAGTAGAAAAATCTATACCTACCATAGGGCCACAATTAAAAAATGCCCTAGACATTGAATCTACTAGGTTTGTGTTAGGGTCATCAGTTGCTGTAACATTAGCTAAAAACGAACAGCCATAAAAAGCACTGTCAAATGTCCTCCAAACTTGACTACCCCATTGTTTGATTTCATTTATTCTTGAAGATAATAACACCTGATTTACATAAAGTCCTGGGAAAGTACCTGTTATTTCGATGTCATAATCTGTATTACCTGCTGGAAAGAATATTTCTTTATCACCAGTCAAGTTGCTAAAACTCTGTCCATCTGATGTTGAAATGTTATAGTCATATGTATAACTTGGGTTTGTAGGCACGATATAACTTAAGGTTCCGTTGTTTGAACGAACATTCATTATAAATGGAACCTCAGCAACTCCCCCTCCATCTGTGATAGTCCAACCGTATGTATTGATAAGGCTTGTACGTGCTGTTTCAGCTGCACTACCTAAAGAGTATTGAGAGCTACCGAAACTTACTGATCCAGAAAAAACAGGAGTTTGAGATTCCCAAGCGACTAATAATGCATCATAGTTTGCAGTACTTAGCGTTACGCCTTGGGCAAAATTATTAAATAATGTAACCCCAGATATATTCCAAGAAGATAAATCTTGATCAAAAGAAATAGCGTTTACTAATAAGTTAGACAATTTTGTCACAGAGCTTGTTATGTTCCAGTTTCCAATAGGTTGATTAAAAGATTGACAGCCAGAAAAAGTGTCGTTGAAATTACTAGTAGCACCAGTTATATCCCAACCGCTTATATCTTCGTTAAAAGAAGTATTGAATCTAAATGTAGCGTTAAAATTATTTACATTACTCACGTCCCAATTAGCAATTCCAAAAGAAGAAGCTGTTGTTGATTGGAATGTATTACTTAAAGAAGTAACACTACTAGTATCCCAAGCGCTTAAGTCCTGGTTAAATGATGTAGCGCCCTCAAACATTGATGACATGTTTGTCACATTGCTTACGTCCCAGTTTCCTATATCTTGATTGAAACTACTGGCGCTACTAAACATTGATTGCATGTTCACAGAGCCACTGTTTTTTATTTGCCAACCAGAAATGTCATCATTAAATGATGATACGGCAGCAAAGGTAGATCTAAAGCTACTGACACTACTTACATCCCAATTTTGACAGTTTACTGTTGTTAACACTGTGGCTTGCGAGAACATTAACTGTAAGGTTGTTACATTACTAACATCCCAGGAACTAGCATCTAACTGTTGTAATGCAAAACATTGTTGAAACGCATTATCCATATGCGTTATAGTGCTAACATCCCAGCTGCTTACATCTAATGACGTTAAAGAAAAACAACTAGTAAACATTGAGCTCATTCGTGTAGCATTGGATAGGTCTGGCGCATCAGTTGCTGTAACATTAGTCAATTCACGACACCCCAAAAATGCATTTTGCATTGATGTCCAAGCAATAGATCCCCAGTTTTTAATATCAGTGAGCTTTGACTTGTCACCTCCATTATTAAAATATATCCTAGGAAAGTCTCCTGTAACTTCTATAGTATAAGATCCAGCTGATGGAAAAGTAATGGTAGTGTCCCCTGTAGCTCCTGTTATAGTTTGGCCATCTGAAGTTGATATGTCATAATTGTAACCTGCTCCAGTGGTTGGAATAGTAAACTGGTCAGAAGCTGATGTACCTGCGTTATCTGTTTGTACAGTGAACTCAAATGCTTCGTTAACAGCAGCGCCGCCACTGATTTTAGCCCCTATTGCGTTGCCGATTATATTTATCATTCTACCAAAGTGCTAAAATGTCTGCCGCCGTAGTCCCAGTTGCAAAAACTCGCACAACCTGGATCGGAAGAAAACTACCGTCAGCAATATTGACAAGTGTAACATCATTCCCAGCAGCAGTTCTAACCGCTAAGTTACCGCCTGTCCCCACAAACAAGGTACAACCCCTGTTTTTATCTGTAGAGCCAATGGTAGGAATGTCTACAGTGTCACTAGGAGTAACAGCTGCAGCCGCGTTTGCTTGTAATTTAATATAAGCCATCTTTTATTTTTTTTAATATTTACCTCGTTTACTTTTTGGACTGCTCTTTGTACTGCCACCCTTACCAGCCCACAACTTTTTACATGCCCAATATCGGGCAGTTAACTTGTTTGTGGCGCTCGAGCACTTGTGACGAGCTTTAAAGGACTTTCTTGCCGCAGATGAGTAGTTGTGCCCATAACCCTTCGCTCCGAAGTGTATGAGCTTCTCCTTGCCGCCAGAACATGCTTTTACCATCTTCTTCTTGCCTGCCCTGTCGCTCTTGCGAACGACATTGCATTTCATCTTTGACTTGTCAGCCATTACTTTTTCTTTTTCTTGCTCTTAGGACGTGTTGCCATTCCTACTTTCTTTGTGCAAGGTTTGCCGTATTTTGCCATAATTAATAACGCTTTATTTCACGAACCTTACGAGGGTCGCTTTTAGAAACTTTTTTAAGTTTAGTGTATAGGTTTTTTCCACCACTAAAACCTTTAATATCTTTTACAACCCTTGTGTTTGTGGTGTCGGATGACAAGTTGCTAGGATTGGAAGTATTATGAAGACCTTTTTTAGTATATTTTTGAACTACTGTGTCGGTTGTTGTGTCTATTCCAGGGAACGCCATTGCTGCTAACCCTTTATAATCTACAGGAGCATTGCGTCTTGAAACAACAAGTGTATCTCTACTTGGACTAGACGGCATGTTAGAGCGGCTGCGAATATTGTCAACCGCACTGTTTTTAAAGTTTAATTTGTCGTAATCTAACATAATTATTTTCTTTTTATACTTTTAGTTCTCTTACCCATTCCTGTTCGCTTTTTTTCAGCGACCACTTTTTTCTTTCTTGACCCCAACTCCTTCCAAGTCACTGGAGTCTTTTTACTTACCCTTCTAGAGGGTCTGCATTTTTTTACCTTATCGCCTTTAGGCGATCCGCACGCATTTCCTTTCTCGTCGGTCCATTTCTCTAAAAACCAGCGCTTTAGCGCTAGTCCCTTTTTTGTTTTACGAACCGCCATCTCATTTGTACTTCTTAAACATCAACCTATAGAGAAAGCTGTTCCACATGTGTTGTAGCTTGTCTATCATCGTTTTTTTGCCTTTCGACATTTGGCAATTGCACCGCTTGCATATGCACTTGGAAAAACCTTGTACTGTCTTTTTACCTTGTAATAACAACTGTCTTTCTTTGATTTAGTTCTCATCCTCTTGCTATTCTGTCTCCTGGCCTGTCGTCTTTGTCCCCCCTGTTCTTTGACTGGGGTCTTAAAACAATCTCACCACTAGACGTGTGCGAAACATCCATCCCATCTCCGTTCCCATATGTACCACGCTCTCGGTTCTCACGGTTCAGCTCAGCGCGGTTGCGGATTTGATCCCTGCGCCTGTTGAACTCCTTCTGGTAGGCGTTCTTTTTCTTTCGAGCTTCAGGGTTGTCCCTGTAATATTTTGCTGATCTAGATAATCCCATTACTTTTCTGGTGGTGGTGGTGGTCCTGGAAACTTTCTTTTCATTTTACAAAGATAATTATTTATTTTATATTTGTTTTAATGAAGAAAAGACCCATGAAACGAAAATGGGAGCGTAAGAATAAGACAAAGATTCAAGATAAAGAGCTCCTAAACAACTACACAAGAAGAGCCCCAAAAGATAACTGGCTGAAATACTTTAGGGTGATACGGTACTACATGAAACGTAAGTTCGACCTCGGCCTGCCAGACCTAGAAATGCTGCTTTTCCTATACAGCGAAGGCCTGTTCACAAGGTCAGACTTCTCAGAGTTCGAACAAATAATGTCATGGGACCGCAAACGGTTTGACCGACTAAGACAGAAGGGTATGATTGTTATGTGGAGAAAAGCAATTGGCTCAGAACCAGCACTTTATGAAGTATCGCACCGATGTCGGCAGCTGATTACACACTTCTACAAAAAGCTATCTGGTGAGGAGATGATCTCTGAGAACAAATATATCAACCCCGTGTTTGCTGCAGACGCAAACTATATGGACAAGGTATACAAAAGGGCCATCAAACGGTTCAATCAAGAACAACGACAACGTCCCGCTCCTGAATAACGGTGTGGGTCTCACCCTCCAAAACAACCGTGTAGCCAGCCTTACTGTCGTAATAGATAACATCGCCGCTGTTTACCGTCTCAACATTGTCCCCTGGGCTCACAACCATGGCCTTTTTGTACCGAATGTCGTTCATGTCGTCCGCACCCATCAAAATACCACTGGCCGTCTTTACATCCTCCTTTATCTGGTCCACTATGATGTACCTGTTTACTGCTCTCATCGCTTATAGTTTACAATTGCATTGGTAGATAGTATCGTACACGCCACGCTAGTGGCGTTTTTTAACGCATTTTTTGTAACCTTCGTCGGGTCAATAATCCCAAGGCGGAACATGTCGCCAACCTTGCCCGTTTTTAGGTCATACCCGTCGTTTTTGCCCAAAACTCCCCACATAACCTCTAAATGTGCGTTGTCGTGGATCTGTTTTATGGGAGAACGCAAGACATGACGCATCAGGTCCATAACTGGGTCCTTGCCATCAAAAAATTTAGCCTCAAAAGCTAAGGCAACCCCACCACCTGGTAAAATTCCCTCGTCTAAGGCAGACTGAACCGCACAAACAGCGTCATCAACCCTGTCATACTTCTCTTTTTGCTCAATGTCAGAGTCTCCCCCAACAAAAACAACCCCAACCCCGCCGCTCAAACTAGCAATTCGGTCACGGATAAAGTTTTTGTCAGCCTTTGTCTTGGCAATCTCCAATGACTGCTTCAGTTCATCAATACGATGACCAACCTCAGCGCTCGTTTCGCTCTCTCTGATAAGAACCGTCTGGTCCTTGCCAACAATGACACGGCTAGCTTTGCCTAAATCGCCAAGAGTTATAAGGCTGAGGTCATCACCCGTAGATTCGCTGAAATATTTCCCCCCAACAGAAAGAGCAATATCACTCATCAACTCTTTTGTCTTGTACCCAAACTGAGGGGGTATAATATTACACAGCTTTAAATTGTTTTTTACCACATTCGCACCCAATGTGTTTATCACGTTCTGTGAACAGGTGCCAATAATAAGTAAAGACTTGTTTTGGTTTATAATCGGCTTGAGTATATTCTCTATGTTTAGTATGTTGTTTATCTCAACATCCGAACAGAGCACATAAACATCCTCAAGGACACACTCGTCACTCTTTTGGTTGTTGATGAACAAACGACTGGTGTAACCCCTGTCAATTTTAACACCGTTGGTCACCTCGTAAAAGGTTTCAGAGGTGTCGCTCTTCTCCACAGTCACAATACCATCCTTGCCAACCATAGAATACACGTCAGATATTAACTTGCCCAACTCCTTGTCGTTGTTTGCAGAGATCGTGGCCACATCCTTTAGTGTTCGGCCAGAAACCTTTTTAGAGCGTTTGGTCAGGTTCTTACATACCATGTCTGACATGGACTGTATGTCCCGTATAAACTCGGTAACATTTATCTGTGGGCTCTTGTCTAACAGCTCCATACCCTTAGAGACCATAGCCTCCGTAAGTACAATCGCCGTCGTGGTCCCATCACCCGCAGAGTTAGCTGTACGTTCTGCCGCCTCCTTTACCATTCTAACAGCCAGGTTCTCTACAGGATCTTCTAGTTCAATAGATTTTGCAACGGTGACACCATCCTTTGTGATGGTCAGACCACGGGTGTGGTCCTGTGATTCTATAACTACCGTTTTTCCAAGTGGCCCTAGTGTGGATTTTACAGCCCTTGAAATTTGTTCGATGCCACTGAGCAACCTCTTGCGGCCCTCAGAGTCAAAAGTAAGTTGTTTCATTTGATTTGATTTATATATATGGGTGTGTTCTCTCCGACATATGCCCCAAATACATTATACTCTAGATGCTCAATCGCGTCCTCGTAAGACATGCCCTCTGTCTTCAATATTTGGACCATGGTGTCTATGTCATAAACAACACGGCCAGATGCATGCTCTATGCCAATTATTGCATCATTAAAACCATCGGCTATTAAAAACTCTTGATCTGGGAATTGCTCTAGTAGATTCATTTGATTTGATTTCTATACCAAATATACAACAACCATTCCTAACAACCAAACGTGTCGGAGTGTCAGCTTTCTCTATATATATATATATATATAATTTTTTTTTTTTTTTTTTTTTTTTTTAAATAATAAGAGCATTTTCGACACTTCGACACTTTTCTAGGATTCATGCGGGTTGAGACTGTGTCGATGGTGTGTCGAATAGGTGACAAACACGTGTTTTTGTGTCGAAAAGTCCAAAGTAGAGCTCTTTTTTTTCTGCGTAAAGCATATATCCGAAGACTTTGTTCGGATTTTTTTCGTCACCAAGCAAGACGTATTTCTATTATAAGGAGGTACAAAATGACAAAATGGTCGTCATGTTCTTCGTCTGGTGGAAAGATTGAAAAGCCAACCGCAAGTCCAATTGGTATTCTGTTGTGGATCTCTATAAGCATATCCAAAGGTAGGTAAAATATGGTCTAGATATATAGAGGTAGAAGGTTATATATACATATCGCGACGACGATCAGAATCAGAAAGTCGATTTTTTTTCGATGGGGGGGTCCACTTTTTTAGCGTTTTCTGTGTAATTTTTGCCTTTTTGCCTGCGGGCACAGGTCATTTGTGTTAACATACCACATAAAGGTTCTACGCACAGCTACAGATTTTACGTGGTAGCAGACAACTGCTGTCGCAGACAACTGCTGTCGCAGACAACTGCTGTCGCAGACAAAATGCGCGATGCTCACCAGGCTGCGCATGCAATTTTAACTGCAAAGACAATAACTGCCCCCGCAGACGGGTAATATACCATATCTCATCGCAGGCTCGGAGAGGTCTAATTATACCGCTGTCACATGCCATATGATGAAACAACAAAAGCCCTGTAAAAACATTTATAAATCCCTGTGTTTATGCACGTTAGCACAGGTTTTATGTTACAATGCCCAAAAAACACCAAAAACGTAAAAATTGTAGTCCAATTCCTACACCAAAATGACGTCTTGACCCCCATTTGAGGAAAATTCCTACATAAATAGTGCACGATTATCAACATGTAATAAAAAAAATTTTCGTCTGTCAACCCCAGTGTTTACGGGCAATCATAAAATTAATTAGGGATATTTGAAAAAAAAATTTGTTTATAACGTTCTACTATATATATATTTGCCCTGTTCGATTGCTGAACACGTTCATTGACATACTGACTTACCCCACCGAGACGGCCACCGCATCCCTGCGGTGAGCCACCCGTGCCAACCACGTTCGATTCATGAACGGCACACATGTCTCTAGACCAATCGACATACCGAGGCGGGGCGGCCATAGCGCCTAAGTCAGTCCATAAGTAGTGTGAATCTAAGTACGGAGTCCTACCCCATTAAGCAATAGCCTTAGGGCTAGTGGGGGAGCTTCAAAATAACCAAACGTTAAGCGCAAGGCGTGGCGAATGGACGAGGTCTTAGAGTGTAGCTACGACCGCCACTAGGGGCGGCAATACCTTTCACCACCATGTGCCAACGGGCTTACCGCATTGCGGCCAAGGAGCGAAACCTTGCATGGTGACTAACCTTTAATCTTTATATTATGACAACTCAAAAGTTAATCCAATTCGAAAACAACTATGCTGACCAAGTGGCTCCATTCTATGTAAACCTTGCAAAGGGTGACTGCATCAGCGTCAACGGAAACCCTATGCTCAGAGAGGAGTACAACCTCATCATCTCCAAGAGAGATTTCAACCTGTTTGCGTCGGGCCTCAAGCCTCACCGCTACTGGTCATTTAACGCAACCAAGAAGTACTACGGGCTAACTGGTAACGCACAGAAGGTCGCCGACCAAGTTAACGAAATGGTAGAGGTCTGGAAGCTATTCAAGGACATCCACGTGACGTACGAAAACTAAGCCATGCATGGTGCAGGCGGGGGTTCGACTCCCCCGCATGGCTCTAACCTTTAATCTTTATATTATGAAAACACTTACAGAATTATTCGAAATCATCGGCAAAGCCGTATCAGAGAACAGAGGAGATTGCCGTACGTGGTTTGTCAACTACAGCGGCCACGTCAACAAGCTAAGCATCCACTACCACTTCACGGGGTGGTCTATCTCGACTTGTGACGTTAAGGATGAACTAGATGTCAATCTCGACGAGGATGGCATCCAAGCGGCATACTGGTTCATCAAGACTAAGTTAAAAAAGGCTAACCGATGAGACCATTAAAAATCTTCAAGACACACAGAGGCGCATGTAATTATGCGTGCAGATTAGAGATGGCAAGTCCTAACGAGACAACTGACCTCAGTAGGTATGAGGTCTATGTTTGGTACGATGGATTTGCAGTAATAGATGAACAAAACTAACTTAAAACTTACAGAAATTATGAACGACTTAGTAATAAAGCACCTGATATCTATCGGGTGCGGGCTTGGAACACTACTTAACGTGATGACATTCCTAACAGATAACCCACAGATTGAAGGCAAGGTGATGGAGATGTGGGATACAAACAAAGGCGATGTCATCCACGACATCATCGGTCTACTACGAGACGACGAGCACTTCCTCCCAAGGGTGCTTTGATACGAGGCTAACTGACGAGACCTGATAGGTCGAAACGCTCAGCGATGGGCGTCTTAGTCTAAATCAAACAAACCATGAAAAAACTAATTGAAAGAATCGTATTTACGCTGTTCGTCAGCCTAATAATTTTTGCGGCAATGGTAGTATTTGCCCTAATCGAAAATATAGCATAACTTTTAAATCTAAACCATTATGAAAACATACGCAAGAAAGTGTGACATCACAGGCGAGGGCATGGACGAGGGGTTCTGCATCCAAGACGGAGAGATGTACATCAAGCACGAGGAGGACCTCATCAAGCACCTCAGAGAGATGGAGGAGGAGAAGGACGTCACCGACGAATGGATTATGAACGACTGGTATCAAGCAGGATACTACTACTGGACCGAGTGGAACGATGAATCAGACCACCAATACGCTGAGGTCGACGGAGAGCTTATCGACATCGACGAGCTAGGTAAAAGCTAGGTAAACTTAACGGGGACTGGCCAAAGGATGCCGCCGACCTAGCTACAGCATCAATGGTTCTTGGGGGGTTCGATTCCCCCCGATGCACTAACCTTTATTATTAATCTAAATTTAATTATTATGAAAGAACTAAATCAATTAGAAAAACAATTACAAGTACGTTCAGTAAAAGAACTTGAAGAGGTAGTAGACACTTTTTTAAATAGTGTTGCAAAAATCAAAGACAAATACGGGGGCAATAGGTCATACCACTATGTAGACGTGCAAAACACCAATGGCACCATGTGCATTGCTCCGAGTACTATCAAGAGCCACTTGCTATACATGCTCAAAGAGAACCACCTAGAAAGTATGCTACGGCATAAATCTAAAGAATTACTAGCTAAACTAGACTTAATGTCTTAAACTCAGGCACTAACCTTTTATTAACCTAAAAACCAAATGTAATGGGAGAAAGACACAACATAGAGGTTGAGTGGGCTAACGGCCACACCAACACATACGTGAAGCATTGCTATCAATTCAAGAAGACAGCCATGTACCGACAGCTAATTCAAATGCTAGATACTAACAAAATAAAATCATTCAGATATGGAAAAAACGCATAACGGATGGACCAACTACGCCACATGGCGGGTTGCCCTAGAGATTTTCGATGGCTTTGGGCCTAGCCCGCACATGGACGCCGAGTGGTGTCAAGGCTTTGCCGAGACAATCGTACTATCAGACACAAACAATGGCCTAGCGCAAGACTATGCGATGGCCTTTATAAACCAAGTTAACTGGCGAGAGATTGCCGAAAATATTCAAGAACAATGAGAGATTTAAGCAACTATTTTTACAACAAAGAGGACCTCTGTAGAATACAATTCGACAAGCACGGGCGCCCGTACATTCAGAACAGCGGGCGATTGATGCTGAGCAAGAGGTCGGGGTATAACTATTCAATAAGAGGGTAATGGACAGACAAAAAGAATTCAGCGAACGGGTGGTCTTCTACGGACTAATCGCCTTTATATTACTAACCATATTAACAAACATACTATGAGAACAATAGTTATCATTATTATAGCGGCAATGCTACAATCATGCGGCTCGTATTGCGGGGCTACAAAATGGAGAAACAGCAATAAGTATTACGGTGTCGAGTGCACCCCATCACCTAAAATTAACAGCTATGAAGCAAGGTAGATACGAATACACGTTCAAGGATGACAAGGAGCTCAAGGACTTCTTCAAGAACCTCAAGGAGATGTACAAGAAACCGATCCCTTATCAGACCATAAAAAACCTAGAAATTATGACAACAATACAATACGCAGAAGAATGGTTTAAACTCCATGACATACCGACTACCATAGATGATGGGAGTATGTATGTACAAGTACAAGACGGCTTTGAACTTCAGCTATCAACGGCAGAGGTAGAATACAGAGCAGATTTATATAAAGAATTTATTAAATCAAACAACTAGAAATTATAGCAAGACTTAAAAACCTATTCAGATGAAACAAAAAATCCTAAGAATAATATGGAACACCCTATGCAATATGGACAAGGGGGAGACATACAGCTACGAGACAGCCCCCTACTGCGGGCATCACTACAGCGGATTCGAGAACAAGTACATCAAGGAAGACTGCCATGAGGGCTTCGGCTACGGCGAGACCAAGGTGTCCCTTCTCGGATACAAAATCGTGGCCGAGATAGACTTCAGGACGACGTTTTATTTATCACCAAAATTTAAATGATAACGTATTATAAACCTTAAACTTAATTAACCTAAACATTACCACAATGACAGTAGAACAAATCGAAGAGTATCTCATGCACTACTATGAGATAGACCTAGACAACTGCACGTTCACCCACGAGCAATGGATAAGCGAGCTTGCAAAATCAATGGCTAACCCTGAGCGTTACATGATGGAATTTTTAACTGAGTACGCAAACTATAAACTTGAAAGGCTATGACACAGAAAGATGTACAAGACTGCATGCAATCCGATGGATACGGCGTGGTCACATGCGGAGTCCAATGTAGGGCATCCAAATGGCGCAATTCAAACAAGTATTATGGAACTATTATTAATTCTCATAGCGGGGCTGATGCTGTCTCGCTATGGGGCTAAACTTTATAACAATGAAAAGACAAGATGTAATTGACGCCTTGAATTATTTCCACGGCATGGGAATGATTGACAATCTCCACGGAGATGCAGAATATTATTGTAAAATACTAATTCAATTCGCTGCAACGAGATGCGATATAACTTTAGAACAAAGAAATCTATACACGACAACTGCCATGAAATACACAACTTGCAACAATTGTTGCTACGACATCTTAGATGATGAGGGCAACGTAATGGAACACGAATGTACAGCTTTTGAAATTTCAACCAAAAGATTTACTCAATGAACTACGTTAGAACCATAAATCAAATACTTCGGCCAACTATTGACAAAGATGAGGTCGACGGAAAGCTTATCGACATCGACGAGCTAGCTTAAGCATCAATGGTTTTTGGGGGGTTCGATTCCCCCCGATGCACTAACCTTTATTATTAACCTAAATAAATTTATTATGAAAAACAATTTAGAACAAAAATTGCAACTACTGAGCCGCCTATCGGGCTATCTCTACAGCAGAGAAGACCTTAACACAATCCAATTCGACCAGTACGGACGCCCGTACATCCAAGACAATGGTCGATGGATGCTGAAAAAGAAGTCAGGGTACAACTATCAAATCAAAAACTGATGTGGCTGACCATGTGCTGTAACGGCTACCCTGAGGGTGAGACATACCAAGTCCCACACCAAGGGAAGTGGTCCACATGCGACAGCTGTGGGGGTCAGTCAAGGCTCTACAACGACGAACACGATTGATATGGAAATCAAGAGACTAGAGACGGGGCTTTGGTGTGTCGAAGCTCCGTCCCCTAACGGGAGAATCATACAGACATTCAAGACCTACGAGGAGGCTGAGGCGTTTGCCCTCAAGCAAGTCCCGTACATGAAATTCTTAACACAACTTAAAAACTTACTCAAATGAAAAGACTAACAGAGAACAACATCAGGCTGTACCTAATCAGCAACTACGGAGTGGTAAGACACAACTGCGAGAAGTTAAAGAAGTCTTGCCAGTTTATCTCCAAGAGATATGGATGCCCGCCAGTAAAGGTATTCCACTTCATGATTGAGAACGAGCCAATCGACGGGCTAAACACCCATAGCTACGGGTTCAACACGGGACTCGGTAGGGCTATCAAGGATGAATTCACCATTAAATACAACTCACTATGAAACAAAAAATCCTAAGAATAATATGGAACACCCTATGTGATATGGACAAGGGTGAGAGATACAGCTATGAGACAGCTCCCTACTGCGGGCATCACTACAGCGGATTCGAGAACAAGTACATCAAGTCAGACTGCCATGAGGGCTTCGGCTACGGCGAGACCAAGGTCTCCCTATTCGGATACAAAATCGTGGCCGAGATAGACTTTAAAACAACGTTTTATTTATCACCAAAATATAAATGATATGGAATACTTTTCAACCTGCTGTGGCGCACCGCCATACCTAAACAACATCGACCTCGAACGATGCGATGACTGCAAAGAGAATTGCGAGTTTGAGATTAACGATGATGACGAACTTTATGAGCAATTTTTAAATCTAAATGGAATATGAGAGCAATTATTTTTATCGCAGTAGCCTTGCTATTGCAGTCATGCGGCACACAATGTGGTGCGGCCAAGTGGCGTAAATCTAACAAGTATTATGGAACTATTATTAATTCTCATAGCGGGGCTGATGCTGTCTCGCTATGGGGCTAAACTTTATGACGATGACAAAGACTGATTTTTTAATGATATGCAACGACCACGGCATCGCGCCTGAGGTCGTTCTAGAGGACAGAGCTGTGCTTAAGATTCTAAGACAGCCAGTAGATTCAATCCATAAGGATGTGGTACAGCAGATGCAGCTGTCTGCATACCTTAAAGAAAACTTCTAAGCCATGAGAGTTATAAAAATTTTAGTTATATTAGTGTTGACAATGAATGTGTTAGCGCTAATATCTCTGTCCTGTAACGGGCAGATAATAGTGACGGCCACCGTTTACAACGCGGTCCCATCACAGACAGACAGCGACCCGCTAATCACGGCATCACTCAAGGAGATAAACCCACACGATCCACAAAGGTGGATAGCTGTGTCGAGGGACCTTGAGCAGATGGGTATCAGCATGGGTGACACAATATGTGTGGACAACGCAGGTTCAATGAACGGCCAATGGGTTGTGGAGGACAGGATGAACAGGCGGTGGCGCAAGAGGATAGACTTTCTTGTGCACGACAGCATAAAACTTGGAAAATGGAATAACGTAAAAATCTCAATCAAATGAAAAATTGGAACTCAAAAACTAGCGTATACTACGACATCGTTGGTGACCAAGCAAGGGGACTTGCAGAAAAAGCAATCAAAATGAACAAAGGTGGAATGCCCGTGTCAACAATAGCCGTAAAGCTAGGCAAGAGCCGTTCACGAATCTATCAATACCTAAGAGATGAATAAGGCTAAATTTATAATAAAGCTTTTAAATAAAAAGCTAGGAATCGACATAACAAGCAGTAAGAGGAGCAACGAGTACGTTTTTGCCCGTGCAATTTATTTTAAACTTGCATTGATCTACTCGGGTCTGTCTCTAAAAAAACAGGCAAGATTGGTTAACAGAGACCACAGCTCGGCGATCCACAGCAACAACAACGTCCTTGACTATGTGCTTACCAAGCCATTGTACAAAAAACTTTTCATAGAGTGTTGTGAAATTCTTGACCCGATGGGAGAAATGCCCGAGGACATAATTATAACAGAGAATAACAAGCGTATCGCTAACACAATATCAAGCTTGGTTGAGGCTGTAAACGTCAAAGAAAAAAAGATTATAGAGATGGCGCTAGAGCCTCACGAGGTAAAGTACAGACAGCTTAGTGAAGAGAACAAAAAGCTTTTCAGACAAAGGGTCGATGCCATTTTAAACATGATGAGATGAGGCTGTTGTTCACTCTCATAATATGTACTTCTTTGTACGGACAAAACAACTCCACGCAGGTTGGAACTTGGGTTGACCCCACGTTCACCGACGGGGGTTTTCAGCTCGGCATTGAGATAACCAAGCTGTTTGATGACATAGGGTGGGTGTCTGTGGGTACGTCTTACTACGCAGACCTCAACCCACCCTACAACGATTTGGTAGCAAGCGGAGGACTCATGTCTTACCTTGCCAACCACAAGCAGTACTATGGCGGACGCATAGGTATAGAATACAGAAGGGGTCAGCCATACCCACTGGTTGGCTTGGTTGTTGGTAACGAGGTTTACATTGACAGGCTCCTGTCCATAGGCCTCAGGGTTTGGCGTGACTACAGGTCAAGTCAGGACAAGCAGTTCTACGGGGGGAGCGACAACAACAAGTGGAGGAACAACGGGGCACTAACTTTAATTTTTAAATTATGAATGAATTCTACCGAGCACAAATTGAGGTACTACAAAAAACAATTAAAGCGCTCAGGGTTGAGCTGTTTATGAAGGAGGTTGAGTCAATGAATATCGACACACAAAATGTCGATAATTTCATGCACAACGGATACAACGTAGATTTAGATCACGAAGAAAATCTAAAAAACCTCTCCAGATTTTTGTTAAAACAATGATTTTCGACATTTCGACACACCATCGACACACCTGTCGACACAGTGCAAACCCGCATAAACTCTACAAAAGTGTCGAAGTGTCGAAAATGCTTATATATAAATAAAGAAGAAACAAGTCAGTAGTAGTAGTATATATATATGGGCCTATAGAAAAATTGTCGACACAAATTTGCAAATCAATTATTAACTAACTAACTTTAAAGCATGAAAAAATCAATTATCACTCAGCAACTCACAGATTTATTTACATCCTTTAACAACATCTATGGACATATGGAGGGAAGCCCTGATTCGGGGAACAAGAATCGACGAGAACAGCGTGATATACAAGGGAGTCAAATTCGTTCAAACCGAGTTTGGAGTAAACGTATACACGACAGAGACTGACTTTTATCAGGAGATGGACAGCCACTACCTACAGATATTTTATGAAGAAGGTTTTGACAGGGGCATGGCCAACTACCTCCACGACAAGTATTGCCGACAGATTGATATCCTTAACAAAAGGATTATGCATGAGGTTGGTGGACGAAAAAACAGCAGGAGGTTTGAATACCTTAAGAAACAAAGAGATGAGACGCTAAGAAAACTTAACCAATGAAAGAAATATTAGAAAGACTAAAGAACGATGAAGATTACTACGGATCATATGGCAAGCAATGGCTGTCCAACAGCCAGATAGGGACGCTTTTAAACAACCCAAAAGAGTTTGGTGTAGATAATAACTTCGAGAACGCTAATCTGCTCTTAGGTCGATTCTTTCACGTCGCTATGATCGAGCCTCACAAGCTTGGTGAGTTTGAGATTGTTGAGGCATCAACACGTAATACAAAGGTATACAAGGAACAGGCAGACGGAAGGTTCCTTTTGTTGCAGAAGGAGGTGGATAACCTGATGAAATCTATTTTAGAAATGAAAGGCAACAAAGAGATGTCAAAGCAGATTTATGCCAAGGGTAACCAGTATGAGGTCCCGATGATAGACAACTTTTATGGCGTGCCATTTAAAGGCAAGGCGGACATTGTGACCAAGGAAAAGATTATAGACATCAAGACCACCTCAAACATTGCCAAGTTCAAGCAAAGTGCAAGGCTATACAACTACGACAGCCAAGCATTTATATACAGCTCCATGTTCGGGTTGCCTTTCGAGTTCTTTGTCATTGACAAGAATACAAGACAGATGGGAATATACACATGTAGCGAGGATTTCTTGGAGCGTGGCATGCAGAAGGTGGCACAGGCCGTTGAGGTGTACAATAAGTTCTTTGGGCCTGACGCAACTGATGACGTAAGGCAATACATAAAACACGAGACGTTATGAAAGAAAAATATTACCAAGTATTTTTTTGGGTGTGGATAGTGAGCATGGCCTCACTGATTATAGCCGCACTTCTAGCCAACATATTTGAATAAAAACGCCCATTCGGTCAGGGCTTCGATGACCGATCTTTAAATTTTATTTATTATGGCAAGATTTAGCCTAGAACAAAAGACTGAGAAAAGGTCTAAACCTGTTGATCGCTACATACAGTGGAGATCAGACAAAAAGCATTTTGATTATTACAATGGTACCGAAGATGTTCCGCTCGAAATGCCACTGAAATTTGCGGTTATTGTTGAATACGCCTGCGTTGGTGGATACAACGACAAAAATTCATCTAGAATTTATTCCAATGATGTGCGCAGAATTGGGCAAGACGTGTTAACTGTAAGAACATGGAAGCCTGAGGGTAATATCCTTGGACAGGGTGTTTGGAAAGACATCAAGCCTTCTATTGAGGCTCAAGGTGGCCGTTACTTTAAATCTATTTATGCCGTCCTTGAAGACGGAACCCCAGTTTGCTTTAAAATTAAAGGAAGCGCTGTAGCTGAGTGGAGTAACTTTACCAAAGCACATGGAGGTGGTTACGAGAGTCCAAATTTTAACAATCATTGGATTGAGGTTACTGGTGCTACTGAACAAAAGAAAGGTCGCGTTAATTTTTCTGTACCGAAATTTACTGTTGGAAGTAATTTTACTGCAAAAGAAAACAAGATGATCGATGGCCCTAGTCAAAAGATAGAAGAATACATGACTGGTTATTTTTCTGTTGTTGAAGAGCCACAGATGCAGGAAGACGAGATTGACTTTTAGGACTAACTAACCAAAAAAAAGGGGAGTCCCGTGGCTCCCCTTTTTTTAAACTTAAATTTAATATGATAACTATATTCAGAAATATACGGGAGACCTCTACCCCGTTTTATAAGGACATCAGCTTTATTTTTGAGCGCATAAAAAGTCAGAAGTATGGTGACCTCATTAAGCAGATAAGAAATGAAGACGACAAAACAGCGCGTAATGAACTCAAGAAGGAGTTGCCCGCCATATGTTTTAGCGGCACGTTCAGCAAGCGTGCAGACGACGCGATCAAAGAGCATAGCGGATACATCTGTTTAGACTTTGACGGTTACCTTAAAAAGAAGGACATGCTACAGGCAAAGGAGGACATGTCAAAGGACCCCTATGTGATGGCTGTCTTTATCAGTCCGTCAGGTAACGGGCTCAAGGTCATTGTCAAAATACCTGCTGATGAAGAAAACCACAAGAGATATTTCACAGGGCTTCAGGAGCATTTCAACTCAGAGTACTTCGACGTAACATCTAAGAATGTGTCACGGGTTTGTTATGAGTCCGTTGATAAGAACATATACATAAACTATGACTCAAAGGTTTGGGACACCCTTGGTGAGCACGAGCACGTCCCTAAAGAGCGCACCCTTGATGATCCAACACTAGCTATTCAAAACGAGAACAAGATTGTGGACATACTGATGCGTTGGTGGACCAAAAAGTATGGGCTTGTGGAGGGCGAGCGCAACAACAACGTATTTATTTTGGCGGCGGCATTCAACGAGTATGGGATAAGTAGGTCCCTTGCGGAGTACGTAATGGGTAACATGCAGTCTAGCAGTTTCCCGATGTCTGAAATAAAGGCCACCCTTGACTCCGCATACAGGAACACGGCGTCGTTTAACACAAAGTTTTTTGACGATGCAGACACCATATCCAAGATACGTCGCAGTATTAACAATGGGGAGAACAACAAGCAGATTATGCGCAAGCACCCCGACGTTGAGGAGGAGGTAATCGAAAAGATTGCAAGCGACCCCAGCCCTAAAAAGTTTTGGACACAGAGCGAAAAGGGGGCCATAAGTGTTGTGCCCCACATGATGAAGCAGTTCTTGGAGTACAACGGGTTCTATAAGTTTTCACCACATGACAGCAACGTATTTATGTTTGTTAAGGTCACCAACAACCTTATTGAAAAGGTGGGGGACGAGATACTTAAAGACTTTGTTTTAGACTACCTCTCAGGATTGGATGATCTAAACATCTATAATTATTTTGCAAACCAAACGAGGCTGTTTAAAAAGGATTTCCTGTCCCTGATAGACACGGTTAACGTACACTTTATTGAGGACGCCAAGGAGTTTAGCCACATATATTTTAGAAACTGCGCGGTAAAGGTGTCGAAGGACAGCATAGTAAAGATTGACTACATAGACCTTGACGGCTATGTATGGAAGGATCAGGTGGTCGATAGGGATTTTGAACATTGTGACATACATGACTGTGACTACAAAAAGTTTGTAGAAAACATATCTGGTAACGAACAGGAGCGCATAAGTTCCATACAGTCCACCATTGGTTTTCTGATGAGCGGATACAAGGACCCTGGCTATTGTCCTGCGGTGATTTTGAACGACGAGGTCATAACCGACAACCCTGAGGGTGGTACGGGCAAGGGCCTGTTTGTTCAGGGGGTTGGTCAGATGAAGAAGGTCATTGATATCAACGGAAAGATATTTGATTTCAAGACGCAATTTGCCTATCAGACCGTGACCACCGACACGCAGGTCGTTTCTTTTGATGATGTCAAAAAGAACTTCAACTTTGAGAACCTGTTTAGTACGATTACCGAGGGCATCACCATAGAGAAAAAGAACAGGGATGCCATAAAGATACCATTTAACAGCAGCCCAAAGATTGTCATCACAACCAACTATGCCATACGTGGAAAGGGTAATTCTTTCGAGCGTCGCAAGTGGGAGCTTGAGCTCAAGCAACACTATTCAATGGACTTTACGCCTGTCGATGAGTTTGGCAAGCGATTCTTTGACGAGTGGGATGAAGACGAGTGGTGTAGCTTTGACAACTACATGCTGTCCAACCTGCAATACTATATTGTCAATGGGCTTGTCAAGTCAGACTTTAAAAACCTAGCCATACGTAAGCTTGCCAGTGAAACCTGCCATGAGTTTATCGAGTGGGCGGGTCTTGTTGACGGGACAAAACCGTGTGACCTAATTATATATAACAAGCGGATGTTCAAGGATGAGCTCTATGGAGACTTTGTTCAGGACAACCCTGACTTTGCTCCTAAGGCAAAGATGACCATATCGAGACAGCTCTTTTACAAGTGGCTTGTTTATTTTGGAAACTTCAAGGAGGGGGTCAACGTCGAAGAGGGCCGATCAGGTCTTGGACGTTGGATAATGTATAAAAACAAAGATTATGAAAAACAAACTTCCGATCCTGCCTTTCAGTTCTGAGGACTTTAACTGGTGCGTTGATAATGACTTTCAGGTTTACCCCAAGAGGGATAAAGAAGGTTTTTTGCGAATAGCAATAAGACGCGGTGGAATAACCACAGAAGGTAAGGACTACGTAATAATAGATGGAATAAAACACACGTCGGTTGAGAAGCTAGGTAAGTATGAATACAAAAACATGTATGAACTTTCCTTGTGCCTCCCTGCTGTGTATAAACAAATAATTGAACAGTATGGTTGAGTTTAGAGATTACCAAAAAGAAATCATAGAAGAGGGCGTTGACACCATAAACAGGTATGGTTGGGTTTACCTAGCCATGGAGGTGCGCACGGGCAAGACACTAACGAGCTTGGGTATTGCCGAGGAGCTTGGCTGTAAGGATGTTTTGTTTTTGACAAAGAAGAAAGCGATACGTGATGTGGAGAACGACAACCGTTCACTCTCATCAAACTTCTCGTTCTTTTGCATCAACTACGAGAGCATGCACAAGCTACCCCCGCATGATTGGGACCTTGTTATTTTAGATGAGGCCCACTCGCTTGGGGCTTTCCCCAAACCAAGTAAGCGTGCAAAGCAGGTGCGTGACCTGCTTAGGAAACATTTACCAAAAGTGATTTTGCTGTCAGGAACCCCTACGCCTGAGTCGTACAGTCAGATGTACCACCAGGTGTGGGGTGTTCCACGCAACCCGTTCTCCCAGTACAAGAACTTTTACAGGTTTTCAGATGACCATGTCCGTGTTGTGGTGCAGTCATTTGGAGGATTGCAACGCAGGGACTATAGTGGTGGTCGACCAAGCATCATTGACAGGATGGACCGATACACCATATCATACACGCAGAAGGAGGCTGGATTTGAGTCTGAGATTGAGGAGGAGATTATCCGTGTGCCGCTAAAGGCTGAAACATATGAGATGTGTAAACAGCTCAAGAAGGACCTTGTTGTGGAGATAGGCGATGAGGTGATACTTGCCGACACAGGTGTCAAGCTTATGGGTAAGCTACACCAGATGTACAGTGGAACCGTAAAGTTTGAAAGTGGTAACACAATGATACTCGACACAAGCAAGGCTGATCACATCAAGTGGAGGTTCAGTGGTCATAAGATAGGTATATTCTACAAGTTCAAGGCAGAGCTCGAGGTCCTAAAGCAGGTGTTCGGAGATCAGCTGTGTACTGATTTAGAGACCTTTGACACCACAGATAAGAATATAGCCTTACAAATCGTGTCGGGACGTGAGGGTATATCCTTACGAAATGCTGACTTCATCGTTTTTTATAACATAGACTTCAGTGCCACCAGTTATTGGCAGGCACGTGATAGAATGACCACAAAGGACCGAAAGTATAACAAGGTGTTTTGGGTGTTCTCAGAGAAGGGCATTGAAGGGCATGTGTATAAGTCTGTTAATAAAAAGAAAGACTATACGCTTAGGCATTTTAGGTCTAATTTATTATATTTATGACATGCTCGCACAAGGTAAGGCCAAGGAAGAAGAGTTTAAAAAGTTTTTTAAAAAAATATTCGACGCCTCTCGGGAAGAGGACATGAAGGAACATTGGGACTTTGGTGTAAAGTTCGACGTCAAAATGATGAAGAGTGTCAAAAGGCACCAGAAAAGGGACGAGAACATACACTGGGTAGAACTTAAAAACGTAAACGGAGAAAAAGGTTGGCTTTATGGTAAGGCTGACTTTTTTTCGTTTGAGACAACCGATTACTGGATAATAGTAAATAAAGAAACATTACAAGAGTTTATACATAAAAAATGTACCGACAAGACTGTTTTACCGAACCCTACGATGTACGGGATGTACCAGAGAAAGGGCAGGCAGGATATGATTACTTTGGTGAAGAGCATAGACCTTATGTATATAGCATCTCTAGTGGTGAACAAATAAATGACAGAGCAACAGATACAGAAGAAACGAATTGATCAGCTAGAGGCTGAGGGTTATTTTGTTATCAAGCTCACCGTAACCAATAAGAACGGCATTCCTGACATCATTGCCATAGCCCCAAACGCAGACGTTCTTTTCTGCGAGGTTAAGACTCCAAAGGGCAGGCTCTCAAAGATACAGGAGTATCGTATAAAAGAGCTAGAGAAGCATGGCATTAAAACAGAAATATACAGGGGAGAGTAACACAGAGGTTACCATGGCTGTGGCTGTGCTTGTCCTAGAGCTTGATGAGGATCATCAGGACGAGTTCTTTGAAAAAATATCTAATATTGATTTTGATGGGGACCATTTAGACTTTGGGTTGGTCCTTACGTGCTGTAAAGAGCCTGTTTATTTAGAGCTTTCTGCGGCCAAGGTTGATGATGTTGAGGGAGAGATAATGCAGATATATTTCCTAAACTATATAGATGTGGACGTGTATCTTGATTATGTAAATTCTAAAAACTATATATAATGGAATACACTTATGATGACGTTGAAAGGGTTATTAATTTTTCTACCTGGTCTGACAAGAAGAAGATTGACGAGCTGTTCAGGATTGATTGCTACATGTACACAAACCTAGGCATAGACTCTACAGACAAAGAACGCAAGGATGTTGAGCGCAAGTCAAGATATATATATCGTGCAATAAAAAAGATTGACCCACAGCTTGGGGACAAATTAATGTATCAGCTAAAGTATTGAATAAGCCAGAGTTCATATCGCTAGCAACCAATGAGATGCATGACACCATTGATGACGTTTATGAGCTACTCATGGATGGAGACAACGCACAGGCTGTTGCAAAGATGAATACACTAACCTATCTACTTAGAGATTTAAAACAAACCTTTTCCAATGAAGCATAAACGCAAAGACATGCCTGTGTATACGGGCGTTATTAAATATTTTCCTGACGCACTTAAGTATGTGTCTCTGATCAGCAAGGCGGGGAACGACCAACACCACCCTGACAAACCCCTGCATTGGGACAGGGCCAAGAGCTTTGACCACGAGGACGCCCTTGTCCGACACCTGTCTGACCACTCAAAACAGGTCATTGATGATGACGGATTTTTACACCTTGGCAAGGTCGCCTGGAGGGCTCTTGCCGCACTACAAACCTACCTAGAAGACCATGAGCAAGCTAATAAATAAAAAGATACTTTTGGAGAAGCTTAAGAAGCATCCCAACTACAAGTACATACGAAAACTTCAACAACTGTTAGACCTACAAACAGAACAAGATGATTTGTCGAAACTGTAAGAAAGACCTGCCTAAGTCAAAGTTTTATAAAATAACAAACAGCGCCTACTCAAAGAAGGAGGACAGGGTAAAGTTTTATATAAACTACTCTAAAGATTGCAGGGAATGCACCTCATCTAAGGATGGCAAGTATAAGGTATACCTAATACCTAGCGATATGTATGTGGGCATAACAAGTAACATAAAGCGGAGGAAAGCCAATCACAAAAGAACGGGCAAAGATGTTTCTAAGTTTTATATCTTGTTTAAAACAAAGAGCATAAAGCTTGCCACGTTTGTTGAGTCATTACTACACCTTGTCGGATTCAAGGGGGTAAGATCTCATAATAAATATTTGTAGGTGTAACCTTATATTACTATATTTGCGTATAGTTTTTCATAATAAAACTTTAGGTTAGTTACTAAGGGGTCCCCCTGTTTTTCAGGGGGGCTTTTTTATTTTCGAATCTTTAATCCGTAGTAGTACATAGTTTTCTTTCCAAGACCTTTTCTTCCAGCTCTTCTTAGTGCTTTTCCTAATTCAATCGACTCTTCCTTATCAAAACTATCACCATATCTTGCATATAGCTTTTCTGCCTGAACCTCTGGATTGTCTTCATATATCAGGTCTAATACTCTTGTATCTGTATCTGGGTATGTTGCATACAGATAGTACTTTTTAAAGTATTTTTTGTAGTCAACTCGATCAAAATTATTTACGACCAAGTCATACAGCTGCTTTTGCGTTACCTTTTTTCCAGATTTTATGATTGAACTTATCTCCTTATATACCTTTCTTTCTTTAACATATTTATCAGTGTCAAGCTTAGCCTCTATTTTTTTGAGTTCGTCATTTTCATTGTACTGGAGTAACTTTTTATTTGTAGTTCTTTGTAGTTTTCTAGACACATTATTCATGAACTTTGACGTTGCTGACTTCATTTCTTTACCAAAGCTAGTGTCATCCTCATAAAGTCCTTCTGTAGCTGCATAAAGCAAAGAAACAAATGGGTTAGTAGACTCACTGGTTATGAATTTTTCCATAAATGCCTGAGACCTTTTTGGTGAAATATTAAATGCTTTGCCAACAGCTTTGTAAAGTCCAGCCACTCGATCATCGTAAAGTCCTTCAGCATACGGCTCGATTATCTTGTTAGATGGCTTTCTAAATATTTCTTGCTTTCTAAACATATCATAGTTTAAACGGTATGCAACCACTGCAGAAATCACAGGATTTCTGGAGAACAATCCTTCTGGATCAAAAGGCAGCCCTTGTCTGAAAGAGTTGGTTAAAGTTTTATTATCAACTTTGTAGTCCTTGTTAACCGTGCCAAGTATCATTTGTTCTGCTATTGTTGCAATAAAACCAGTGCCAGGAAGCTTTTTGATTCTAACATACTCATACTCTCCGTTCTTGTCCTTATTGCCTGTGAATATTATATGGTATGCAGATTTTTCGTATGGAGATACAGAGTTTAATACATCATTTAACTTGTCCTCATCATCATCATCCTTTAGCCTTGTTAAAAGATTGGCTAATGAATATGCAAAAAGACTACCAGCCATCGCTGCGTATTGGATCATGCTAGATGCAAACCCTATAGGATTCTTGTTAGCATAATCAACCATCTTTCGATATCCTTGTAATCCTGCGTTGAAATAAGGCAATACTATGTCTGCCTTTTTAGCAAGAGTTCCCCCCTGACTAAAGTCAATAGTTTCTCTAGACTCTCTAGCCGCTTCGTATTTAATATCCTCTAAATTTTCTCCTACAGGAGCTTTACCATTTTCTTTTTTGTATTTTTTGATCAGGTTTGATTTTGTCTTCTCATAAACAGCGATCCTGAACGCAATCTCTGAAGACTGTCCCATGTAAGACATTCCTTCTCCAATCCATAGCAATGCTTTTCTAGCAGGATTAAAAGCTTCTTTCCATGGTGTTCTAAGTGCTTCAAGACCTTCTTGAGACAGATAGTCCATACCAGCCCCATACTCCATGAACTCTCGATAAATCTGATCATAATTACCAGCCTTGGTCGTAGCTTTTAAAAAGTTTTTAGTAAAGTCCCATGCTAGCTGAGCAGCGCCAAGTGGCTTGAATCCAGAATAAACATCAGACAAAAACAATATGTTAGCAAAGTCAACAGCGGTGTTACCAATAATAAACAATGGGTTACCGCCAGTTGCGAAAAACCTTAGCACTTTTGCCCCTGAAAGCTGACCTATCCTTTCAAGGCTTTTTTCTCTTTGTTTTATATCTAAAAGCTCATTGGCCATGTCTTCACGAATAATCATATAATCCTTTATTCCGTTTTCATAAAAGAATACTTTTACAAATCCTGCTTCTGCTTTTTTGAATTTTCGCTTGTTTGTCCCGTCTTTGTTTTTTCCAATGACAGGATTGTCTTTCATATATTCAGACATAGCTTCTTTCTCTGCCTCTGTCGCTCCTTCAAAAGCTTTGTTAAATGCTTTTAACATTTTGTTCTCAAATGCCTTAGCCTCAACAGCGTTTATGGTGGTCATGAGATTCCATTTGGCGTCAAACAAAATGTCGTTTTCATTTTCATTACTTAAGGCCTTGATGTCTGCGGCAGACATACCGATCTCAGCGTCTAGTTCATTTTCAGAAAGATTAAGATATTTAAGGGTGCGTATTGGCGTATACTCAACATCTTTTAATTGATCGTACACCTCTTTACTTATACGCCCAGAATCGTACAGTCGTTTTAGGTTTTCCTCAAAAACTCCAAAGTACTTATCTGCTCTTGCATTTATCTTATTAAATTGTTTTTCAGGAATGCTTTCCTTAAGCTCTTCTAAGTTTTTTCTGGCATCCTCTTCACTATATCTATCTTTACCAAAATATGGCTCCATTCCTCTGGCCGCTCTATTCTCATTTATAGCTATAATTCTTCTTGAATAAATCAAACTCTCTAAGAACCCAAGTTCATCTTTGTTTAGCCCATCAAATATTTTTTTCTCTGCTTCCTTGTATCTTACTTTGGCAAATCCTTTTGCTCCAGCACGAACAACCATCATTCTGGCAGCTTTTAATGCTTGTTTTCCGCTAATTCCTTTTAGAGCTCTTTTGATAAATGCTTGTCTGTCTAAAAATTTTTTCCTGGCTCTAAGAAAAATTGATTCTTTTTTCTTACGCATTTTCTTGAGCTTTTTTTCAGAGTCCTCACGAAGCTTATCAACCTTTGTTTTAGGACGATTCTTCATCTGCTTTTGCTCTCTGGAAACTTGCTCTGGTTCTGAAACAACAGCCTCTTTATCAAGAACAGCCTGATTCATTGCTGCAGAATTTTGGTCCATTGACTCAGAGTTCTGATCAGCAAGATATTCATACCATACTGGCTTGCTTACTCCACCAGCTAATGAATTTATATTTGCTTGAGCCTGTGATAATGGTATTTTCCCAGAGCTATATCTGTCCCATACATTATTTATTTTTTCTTCATTAGACTTTTGACTCTTGAATGTTGCTTTGAACAATCCTCTTCCAGCTTCCCATGTAATGCTCTGAACCTCTCTAGCTAGAATTTTAAGATCATTCGCAAGACTTCTGTATGCATCAGCATATAATGGATATGTTCCAGTCATTCCAGTTGACACTGATGATGATCCTCCGAAATTATATGCAACCTGCTTTGACTTGCCTGACAAAGGCTTTAACAGAGCAGCCGCAACTGCATGGGTATCAATAGTGACCGCATTCTTGTCATTTGGATTAGAGATATTATTGAAGAAATTTCTAACCTTGTGCTGGTTTCCTAGATTTTTAGAGATATTCTCTAATGATCCATTGTCAAGAACAGATATTGCTTTCTCTATTGTTGAAAAATCTCCCCACCCAGCTTTGCCAGGGAGTCCGCTTTTTACTCTTACAAGGCCATTAATTTCACCATTTGGTGTGATGTTATTATATTCTCTAGGATTATAAACCTCATCATAGGTTCTGATAAAAATAGCCTGATCTTTCTTGCTTAACTGAGATAGTTTCTTTCCTTTTAATCTTTTTGCCAAAGAATCTCTATCCTTGAATAATGGTTTTTTATTTTTCCCCGTACCAGTTGTTGCGTTCTTAACAAAGTCGATCATTTTGTCGTCAAAAACAGTATTCTGATTATTGGTATAGATATCAATAACCCTCTCTCCCAATGATAGATTTCTGAACCAGTCCATTTGCGGACTAAGAACAGCCATCACTCCAGAAACCTGCTCTACAGAATAGTCATATCTGCTCGCTAGCTCGTTAGATATTTTGTTTGCTCCATCATACCATAGTTTTGATATGGCACGAACCTCTGGACTAACAGAATCATAAAGCCATTTAAGATTTTTCTTTATGATGATTGTTGATTCTGCAAGAACTTTTTTTGCATCATTAAAACTATTAATTGTTTTTGTTTTTGTGATCCCGTAAGAAAGAACTTCATTAGCAATCTTCATGTACTGATTCATGGCCGCATTATCTGTCTGAGCCATCTTCTCAAGACTTGACATTGAGACTATGTAATTATTGCTAGAATGTATGTCAGACTCTTTTGGTAATGATGTGCTAACAGTCTTCCCAGGTTTTACCTGGTCCTTGACATCCTTAACAATTTTTTGTTCTCTTGATACAAGATTCTTTCTTGACTGTTGTGAAGGTTTTTTAAGATTTCCTTTTGCATCTGTCTTCACTGGCTCAACCTTACCAATAGGCTTTATAGCCGAAAACTCTTCTGGGAGTAAGCCAATCTTCTGATCGGCAAAGGCTGTTAAAGCATAGATCTCGTCGACGATTTTTTGCGCCTCAGCTTCCTTTCCTTGATCCCTTAAAGTCCTTGCCTTATCTCTTAAGGCCTCAACCTTTTGATTTACTCCAGAGAAATTTACATATGAGTTCTGCCCTCTTGTCTCTGTGGTCATTGCTTTTCTTGCCAATGGAGAAAACATTCTAGAGTGCACGTTCCAAGCGTTCTCTTCTCCCTTCGCCCCAAAACTATTGCCTAGTTCTGCGTGCCCAAAGAAGTCATGTATTGCTCTAAAGACGTCGTTGACCAACATCGATTCACCATTGACGTCTTTAAAACCAGAGTCACGGAGCAGGGGATTTTCTTGTCTTTGCTTGTCTGTTATTGGGTCCTTACCAAAGCCAGCCTCCGTAGAGAATATTTTTATTCTCTTATTCTGCCTTAGGTCATCAATCATCTCCTGAGAGTTCCCGTAGGCGTCTACGTTATCTATTTCAACAGTATATCCTGCATCCAGAAACGCTTGATACTGTCCTAGTGTTTCCTTTGACAGGGCCTCGTAAGCGGCCTTAACCTCAGGGTCATTAGGCTTGTACTCCATTGCCTCAAAGGCATCAGATATTCTTTTAGACCTCTCTGTGTCTAGCTCTCTTGTTCCTTCGAATATAGGTCTTTCGGACTTGAAAACTCTCTTATAATATCCATCCGCAATTTTCTTAACTCCCTTGAGGGGCTCATTAAAGAGTCTGTTTCCTGGTCTTTGTTTTTTTGCTTTAACATCTTTCCCTGTTTTTTGTTTTCTTTCGGCTTTCGCTGGCCTTTTCCCAACATCGCCAAACATCTCAATATCACTCTCACTAATCTGCTCTCCTCTTGCTACCTTTCCAGATACTGTGTTAAGTAGGTCAATTACCTCCGCATCAGTAAACGGCTTTAGTCCTAATATTTTCGCAAGCTTATCAAGCCATCTTTTAATAATATTTTGCGTTGGTTTTGGAAGCTCAGGATAACCTTCTGCTAATATACCAAATAGTTCTGCAATACTCTCCTCACTCTGCAATGCATCGTCATATTGTTGGCTAAATTGTTCTAGCCTCTCTAAAAGATCGCCATCAGCAACCTTTTTAACAGAGTTTAACATGCGTTCAGTGATCGCACGGGCCTGGGCATCGCTCATTCCTCTTGAAAGGAGTAGCGCATGGAACACCTCGTGAGCAACAGTTCTTGCATTTGCAGCTGCTGGATTGATATATATTTTACCACCAACATACTTACCTCCACTAACCTGATCCCTCGATCTATCTTGTTCGTTTGTTAAATTTTTATACTCCTGTTCTGTTTCAGGAAATACAATCTCTACATTTAGACCAAGTTTTGATATTGCTTTTTTAGCATTATCGATTAAGCCTTGGAGCTTTGTTCTTTCTGTAACAGGCGGTCTAGTATCTTGATCTGCTTCTGTTTGGGGAGCTGCTTCAACTTGTCTAAGTTCGTTTTGGAATTCTTCATCTTGTTCTAGTTTTTGTTCTATATCTTGACTTGCTTGTGCTTGTCTTAACAATACATTATATGCAACGTCTTCGGCATTCTTTCCTCTAAATGTTTTTTGTCTTGGCTTACCTACCTGATCAATAGATACAGAAGTAATGTTACCTCTACTGTCTCTTCTTATGACAGCACTGTCAGGGTTGTACTCAGTTCCTTGAAACTCGATATTACCATCTTCAGTGGTTTTAACCTCAGGCATCTGTTGCTCGATACCTATCTGTTCTAGGGTCTGTCCAGATACCTCATCAACATTACCTATCTCTGTAATATTTCCATCAGCATCCTCAACAACAACCTGCTGTCCATCAAGATACATATCTCCTTCTATAGGTGCATCTAAAGTACTGCCTCCCAATTTTGTTAATGTAACTGGTCTATTGATTAGGTCACCTACCGTCTCGACTTTTTCTTCAGGAGAGACCCGTACTTCTTCTTCCACTTCTTGTACAGCTTCGGCTGGTTGAGCATCAGATATATCTCTTGTTTTTTGCTTTTGAATGGCATCTTGAACGTCTTTTTTATCTTTTTCTTGTAGTAATTTTAATTGAGCATCTATGCTCGCTATTTTTTTGTCTGTATCCTCACGAAGTGATGGGTCTTGTTTCTCACGAATCTGAACTAAACGTTCTTTTGTGTCAATTAAATCAGCAGCAGTGAGCATATTTTCAGTTTCCTTTATTGCTCCAGCAACCTTAAGCTCTGCTTGTCTTACCTTTTTAACCTCATCAGCGACAATTTTTCCGTCCTTTACACTAATCAACCCTTCTTCAACAAGGCTCTTAACAGTTGCATCAACATCCTCTATGTTATTTGCAACATATCGGATCATTTTGTTCCTGTCATTATTGGTGAAAACTCTAGACGTACCCAAAGCATTCGTTGCTCCAAGAGTCATTACAAGAGTTTCCATGATGTCAGCTTTATTGGCATAATCAACATTTCTTATCTCTTGCCCCAGATCGGCATTCATTAAAGAATTAATGGCCTTTGTTGAGTACAAGACTCCAAATTCTTCAACCAATTCTTTGAAGTTTTCGTTTATAAGCTCCTTTCCTTTTTTAAGCAATTGTTGATTGGTGAACTTTTTTCCATCCTTTTCAACTAGATCATAAAGGAGTTCTTTAATCGCTTGTTTTTTAGGGACCAACTTATCGTTTGCTCCAGTAATCCCAGTCCATACGCCATCAAGAGTTGCTGTAAGGCCACCATATACCCTTGCTTTACCTGTGGCTTCTTTTTCCCCCACACCGCTTGCAATGAGTTCTTCTGTAAGAGTATTTATCTCTTCTCCCATTGCTTGAGCAGTGGACCATATTCCAACGCCTAATTTTGGACCAACGCCAAGAGATTTTTGTAGAATATTTCCACCACGAATAAGACCCATTAAATTTGCTAAGGTAGAACCCATTGCTCCTAATCCAGCGCTTAGGTCTGTATAAACCTCTTCTTCTTCAACCTCTTCTGCCTTTTTAACAATGGACTGTATTTCGTTCTCAGGCATTAATTCATTTACAGCAACTAGTGTCTGCTCGTCATAGACTACACCCTGATCGTTAACCACATATTTTATACCATCAACAACAACTTCCTTTCCCTGTATAAATGCAGGCCTTTCGATCAAATCGCTTTGCTCTAGCTCTTGTTCCATGGATCTTGTCAGGTCCTCTGATAATGCAGCAAGAAAGCCTTTCTTGTCAAATCCTACAGCAGAGAGCGTCCCGTCTAAAAACTCTGCAACGGTGCTTAATATTTTTTTTGGCTGATCTACAATTGCTTTTCCTATTTGACCTACAACCTGCTCTGCCCCAGCCATAAAAGCTTCTGATCCACCTTCTCTGTACCTTTCAATGAATTCTTTTTCCTTAAGAGCTCTTTCGCTCTTCATCTTCATGTAGTTAGGAAAGTTTTTTTCTATGTTCTTGAAGTTTCTGTATTCCTGAGAAAGACGCGACTGTAACATTTGAACCTCTCCAGAGAGTCTTTGCTGCTCATAGGTTGATATGTTAGGATCGGAAAGTGTTTTTTGTTTTTGCTCTATCTCGCTCTGAATCTCGTTTATTTGCTTTGTCTTGTAGCTCTGAATAAACTTCATCTGCTCACGCTCGCGATTCCCATAAAATACATCTGGGTCCTCTCCGTAAACTGGCATAGAACGATCATTGCTAAAGGGGCTATAACTCCAACCTTCTTCTCTAGCGGTGCGCTTTCTCCAAGCATCAAACTCTGTTTGATCTATACCCGCTGACTGAAGCACTTTTGCTTCGTCTATTTCTGGTCTTTCAACGCCAGCTAATTCAAAATCTTCAACAGTTTTGCCAGCCAGTGGTTTGTCAGGCTGAGGTTGCTCTTCAATAACTATTTTATTGTCAAGAGTTTGCTCTTGAGAAGATGCCAATAAGCCAGGTTCTTCTTGAGTTGGTATAGCTGAAACCACAGGCTCTTCTGTTGAAATAGCCTCTGAGTCGTCTTTTTTTTTTAATCCTGAATTTGCTTTCCAGGTTTCAAAATCTGAACTTGTTAGGTTGTTTTTTGATAAATACCCATGAATATTAGATTGAATCTTCTCATCAGCTGAAACATTAGCAACCCAATCCTCAAAAGAGGATTTCGTTAATTCTTTCGCTGTTAAGTGATTCCAGATATTTTTTAAAACCTCATTCATATATTATCCAAAATTATTATTGTCACCATCTTCTTCCTCAGGTGGCTTAGGTGGCTTAGGAGTCGTAGTTTTACCTGTATAATTTCTAATGGCATTAGTAATACCTGTTAGGTCAGTGTATGGGAAAGTCTTATCCCCAATCTGGATATTAGTTCCATCAACATTTATAGTTACATCTTTTGCTTGAGATATAGCCAGACTTTTTAATTTATTGCCCATTCTTGATGCAGCATCCTCTGGAGCAATAGGCTCTGCAGTATCAGTAATTCTATTAATTGCTTTATTATTTGCCAACAGATCTAATTCGGAAGCATCTTTCGATGTAATTTTAAACTCGGTACTTTTCTCTACATTTTTCAGTAATGAAGATACGCTCTTCCCTTTATATTTAGCGGCTAACTTTGCAACATCATCCGCACCTAATCCAGTTAGATCTGCGCCTATTCCGATTAGAACCGTTTCCATATCTAATGCATTGCCTTCATCGTCATAAGCTTTTACAGCAACTCCCTTACTTCCGTCTTTTCTTACCACAACAAGATTATTTCCTTCTATCACCAAACCTTTTACATCAGCAGCAGCAGCATTAATTAATCCAGCCCCAATGTTCTCATCTCCAGTTTCGAGCCAGTTGGCCAAGGTTTCAAACGATTTTTTTCTATCACTATCAGTTTTACCAGCATTGATAGCGGCCTGAGACGGTTCAGTTTTTTTAACCTCACGGCTAATACGAACCTCGATAGCCTGTCTAAGTGCTTCTTTAACTTTTGTTTCACCCTCTGGAGTAAGCTCATAGGTTACAACACCAGCGTTATTCTTTTTAACTAGTTCTCCAGTGTCTAATAAATCCAAACTAGCCCCAAGGGATGCGGTTGTTCTAGGATCAGACATCATAACATTTATTGTATTGTCCTCCCAATCTTTATATTCTGGATTGTCTCTTAAGTCACTAATAGACTCATATGCACTAGCTGCTGTTGTCCATTGACCAAGGCCTTTTATTTGACCCTGAACCATATCATTCACACTCTTTTGCTCGTATGGGGTGAACATTTGGTATGCAGCACCAACAGGAACGATGCTGTTCTTGTCAACAGTTCCGTCCTCATTTCTTCTAGCTAAACTAGCCATCCCTGACTTAGGGTCGATAAGTAGTTGCTGATCCTTGAACTCCATTAACGCAGCAAGGTCCTTCATCTGGTCGTCATTCAGTTGACCACCTGCTTTCTGCAGTTCTTCAAGCTTTCCATTAACTCCCTTTACAACATTGTTAAGGTTGTTGAAAGAGTCCTGTGCTCCTTGCTTGGCAAGCTTAGAATCATTAACACTAATGATGCCTTGCTTCATGAGCTTATGGTTTTGCAATAAATAGTCACGATAGTTTTGGACATACCCAAGCATGGCCTGGTTAACAGATGGGTTGAGTCCTTGTGAGTAATTGTTGAGCTCATTGAGCTGCTTGATATAGTTTTGATCTAAGGTAAACTTCTCCTCCTCACGACGCTTGTTCTCAGCATATAAGCCGTCTGTAATTTCTTTGGTAATTCCAGCCCAGTCAATCATTGACTTACTTGGGTCCTCACGTTCTTGGTATCCGTAGTATGTTGCCATATTATGCTAAATCTGTAGTTCCCGTAAAACCACTGGCGTTCACATCCATTGTTGGCAAATCATAAATTTGCTCCACAGGGACATTTGTGTCTTGAATTAAATACGGTGTTAATTCTATTCCTGGCAATTGGTTAGTCTTGTAAAACTCTTTAAAACCAGCCATTCTTTCTTCGTCACTTAAATTTCTAAAGTCAGATTTATTCAAAAAATTAACATACTTTTGATAATCATCCACCTGGTTTTGATTGATAAGCCCTTTATCTAAAGCATCTTTAGTCTGTCTTCCTGCAAAGTCTGCTCCGTATAATTGAGATGCTTTATATATGTCCATACCTGCTTTTGCGAGTGTTTGAATACCTCCTCCAAATGCAGCTGCTGCCTGTTGTTCTGCAGCTAATGATGCTAACCCAGCCCCCTCAACTGTTTTTAAATCTATAGACGCTAGTGCCAAATCCCTTTTAGCAGCCTCTGTAGCCTGAAGTTTTTGTAAGCCAAACAAGTCTGCTTGCAAAGCTTGACGGTCCGTTTCTGTGCCCTGAATCCCAGCGGCGGTGAGTTTACCTACACCAGCTGCTAATGCTCTAGGCCCTGCTTCTTGCAGTGCCATTAAGTTTTGCTTACCTTGTTGAGTCTGAATATCTGCTGCAAATTGATATGCCTCTGTCGGCACCTTTAAGGCCTCAAACCTATCAATTTCTGTTCTTCTTTTAGCGGCAGCCAAGGCATCATCTGCAGCTCGTTCTGCAGCTCTGACATTTTTTCTAGCCTCAATTCCTTGATTAATGCTAAAACCAGAACTAATCGCAGATAAAGCAAAAGGTATAATCGCGGGAAGTGCCATAGTTTATGTTTTAATTACAAATATACAAAATTTCTATGGGTTGCTTTTAAACAACTCCGTCCCGACAGCAAATAACTCTACAAAGTCAGTGCTCGTGTTCTCAAGCTCATACTGCATGTAATAACCCATAGCTCCATATGATTCAGCGACACTGTTTTTCAGGTACAGAATATAATTCCCAACAAGCGGAAGGCCGACACCCGACGTGCCATCGATAGTGATTACAGACCCTGCTATGTTTGTTATGTCCCCGATAAATTGAACACCGCCTCCAACAACCTTATAGGCCTTGTCTCCTATAGACGCAATTGAGTCGATATTAAAGTCAAACCCAATGGTTATGGCTGTGACAACAGACGAGTCAACTGACGTCGCTTGACCAACACCCTGCGCTGATCTTAGAGACAGGTTTTCATCATCTGCATTTCTTCTTATATGAGCGAAGTAGTCGCCCTCCTTCAATGAAAACCAAGTGCTATCGATATATCCGCTAGTCAAATCACCAGTTATTGTGGTATCCCATGCAGAGTTACTCTCTAGCGATATGGTCTTAAACACCTTAACTGTTGAAGGCGCATCATTTACAACGGCCGTAATCTTAGACGTGTACTGAACACCATAAAAATTATTACGGGTCTCATTGGTATTATGACGGTAAAGATTACCTCTATCAAATGAATAGAAGTAACTGTTCATTCCTATCATCTGCTCTGGCACGAATGAGTAGAACGATGGCCACCCTTGTACAGACGGGCTGTAGGATAGCGTATATTCTGTCCTAGCCTCGCCTGAAGTACTTGTGCTTGACAATATGTATTCATTACTGTACGGGTCAAAACCACCTAGCTTAAGTCCGTTAGGATTGTCTTTAAATAAATCTCTAAACCACGAGCGTAGGCCAAGTGAGCTAATCACATTGAGCTGCTCGTTCACGGTGCCTCCTTGTAAGTTGATTACCGCATTACGCTTGGCGTCTGTAAAGAACACGTCTGGGCCATAAGCCGCAAAACTCTCAGGATTATTTGAGATACCATACTGCTCTATTCGTGGCACCTGCTGCCCTAACACCTCAGGTGTATTAATGATAGAAGCCCCAGCTGTAGCGTCTGAGAACAGGTTCTTTCCGTTAGCAAGGACATAAGATATCTTGTCCTCTTGAAGCACCAGAATGTCGCTAAGACGAGCATGCATCACCTCGATTGGTCCAAAGTTCTTGTCTAGGGTGGTATAGTTTACAAGGGCTAGGTTAAACTCATTGAGTTTATTTATATTGGTCTCTTCGTTATACACACCACTATAGGTGATGTCAGCATACCTATTAGCCTCCTTATACTCCTCGTCAGCCACAGCGTGTGGGCGTGTACCAATGGTAAGTGGAGCCCCTGCCAACTCATCTCGAATCTTGAAGCTCTCTACCCCATTGCCAAACGTGTAACAGTTAAAGAAGTTTAGGTCAATAACCGCTGGGTATGCAGGGTCTGGGTTTGACACATCTCCTTGGTTGTAAACATTGCCAGCATGTCCACCTGATAGTATATCAAAAGACTGCTCGTTTTCGTAATAGGTAATCCCATTAGTCTCTTGAGGCTCTGTTTCAAAAACTAGTGATTCAGCAGAAGAGTCTATATCAATTCTTACAGTTAATTCAGCAGCTCCATTAAATGCTCCCCCCTTAGTTCCTACTGAAA
>JAAHTH010000394.1_pt1 | contig 42101 bp, 59 predicted proteins | sample 6116091 | NCBI WGS metagenome assembly JAAHTH01 (sample SAMN13939990, study PRJNA603662) | sponge metagenome | isolation source: marine sponge | host: Mycale hentscheli | place: New Zealand | collected 2006 | reverse complement strand
GACGCCATGTAGTTGTATTAGGTGGCTGAGTGTTGTTTCTGTTAATCAGTGATTCATAAATACGGTTATTAAATAAAACGCGAGAATATATAGGATAATTAAAAGGTGCTCCGCCGTTGTTGGCGCTTGTTATAAATTCAGGGGTTCCGCGCTGATAATATTCTTGTAATGTGCTGGTTATATCAAATAGCGCCTGATTGTACATCTGACGCTCTATCCGGCGGGCGGATGGGTCTGTTGCTGGGTTTCTTGAATACGATGCTCCATAACCCTCATTATAACTAACAGCCCCGCTGTTTTGGGTTTCGTCAGGTATGTCTGCTCTGTCGCCAGTTGTTGCCCATGGAAACCTAAAATATTTAGCCATATTATGCCCCGGGGTGTTTTACATTTGGAAATGTTGGACGCCATGAAGACGACGGAAAACCAGCCGCCTTCTCTCTGTTTGGGTTTCTTAGTGCCGCCCTGTAGGTTTGGATCTGTTCGCGCTCTTCTGTTGTGTATGGGCTGTCTGGGAGTAGTATCGAATCTGTTTGTGATAGTTCCCTTTTTGCCCTTGTCCTTTCTTTGTTGTTTTGTTTTTCGTTGTTTGGCGGGGTTATCAAAACTTCTACCGGGTATTTTCCTGTTTTATCTGTTTTCCATTTATACCCAGGCTTGGCGGGCCTTTTGAACCATTCTTTAGACTCCTCTGGCATGTCATCAATGTTAGTGGTGTTTTCTGTTTCATGAATCCCTGTTAAAACTTCCGTTTCTGTTTTTGGGTCATAATATCGAGTCATAATTAACTACCAAAAAAATTCCCACTATCGAAATTAGAATGAAACTCACCAAAGCCCCACGATACCTGTGGTGTAATTCTTAACGTAAGCTGAACACCAGACGGGCGCGGCAGAATGTCAAATTCCTGTAAAACGGTTAGAAATACAGTAGATGGGATTGTTGTAAAAACATAAACGATAGACATATCGCCACCATCTAAAACATAGGTATTTTGATTGTTGAAAACATCTAAAAGTGCGGCGTTAATTTCTGGAATTGTTCCATCTGTGGTGAGTTGGTAATAGCGCAACCGCAATAATAATCGGCGCTGCTCTGTGTTCAGTCTTCCAAAACTGCCCGGCTCTGTTGCAAAATTGCTGTTGTTGAAATTATTGCTAGGGCCACTGGTGGCGAATCCCCAGGCGGGGTAGTTGTTGGGGCTTTCTTCTGATTCGGTATAGGTTTGTATATTGAGAATGGCCGCCCAAACCGACAACCCAAAATCGTTGGCTGTTCTTAAATCAAAAACATCTCTAATCCAGTTTTCCCAGAATTGCTGGTGAGATACGCCGTAAAATTCCTGTTTTTCTCTTATTAAATCTTGAAGGTTTTGGGCGTCGTTGTATTGCCACAACACCACCCTTAGAAGATTCAATGAAAAATCAAAGCTCTGAATATTCATACAACAATAACCAAAATGCTTGCTGCGTTTATTGTTGCTATTTCATTGATTTCTATTGTTAGTGTATTTGTTGAATATACGGGGGCTTGTTGGGCCTCTGCCACCTCGCAACGTGTCACAAATAAACCGGGGTTATCTGTATTTATTGCGGCTGATATCTCAAACGGGGAAATATCAACGCCGATTACAAAACCGGCCTCCCCTGGTATTTCCCCTCGCGCATATCTCAAAATTGAATCTCTAACCGCTGTTATCGGGTCTGATACCTGGCTATTGCCGCGCACCATGACACGAACAGCGACGCCCTGTGGTGTTGGCCGGTTAAATAAAACTGTATAAATCTGGCCGCTTATTGGATCAGTTACAGCAACAGAAACACTACCATTCCAGGCGGCCCCGGCGGTTTTGCTGCGTAGCAGGGCGGCGGCTATATCGTCCGATGCGCCGCCATCTACCGAAACCCACACACTATGCGGCGTGAGGTTTACACCATCTATAGTCGCCGCTGTGCTGGTGGGGTTCTCCCGAAATGCCAGAGAACGAACGCCGGCCACATTATGAACATTTGACGTGACAGCCTCCGCGACACTCCGCCCCTGTAGCCCTAATGTTTGTCGGCGGCGAAGGCGGCTGGCCTCGTCTGACTCGGTTGATCGTCCTAGTGTAGCGGCGGCGGGATTAGTGATGGTTTCCCACCCTAGAACACTATCTACTATCTGTGATAGCTGACCCGCTCCCGCCTCCATCGCTCCCGGCTCTACCGATTCAAAAGCCGCGCCTGTTAGTGTTCCATTGATAGGGATAACAACAGCATTAACAGACCTAAACTCCACGCCCGCTGGCGTTCTCGCAACGCTCCGGGCAGGTATTGAGGTATTGGCCACCCCTGTTATGGTCGTGCTAACCGTGCTCCTGGTAGACGGTACACGCTGGCCGCCGGTTAGCGCCCAGATTGCATCGAGAAAAATTCCACCAGCAATGTTGGGGTTTATCTGATTAGCTATCGCCGCGTTATTTCGGGCTACCGATTGGCGGCTTGTTGTTTCCGCATCAATTAACATGCCCTCGGGGGTTTCTGGATCTGTTATCAGGTCATCACCAAAAATACCCCGGTACTCTGTTTCTACTGCGTTTCTAGTGGTTGCCGTGTCGGGGACTATTGTTCCCGTGGCTGTCACATAGATGTAATTAGCCACGGGCCACCCCTCCTATAAATCCATCAACCAGCCCTGTTCCAAAAACCGTCCTGATTGTTGATTGGTAGGAAATCGTGTGGCCGTCTAGCTGCGCGGTGAAATCCTCCACGGCCACAACGTCCGGTATACGATCCAGTTGGGCGCGGGCGCTGGCCTCAAATGACAATAAATTAGGGGAACCGCTCCAGACGGAATCAAATGTATTGACACCCCTATTTGCGGCGTAAATCATTTCTTGCGTCTGAGCCTGTACGGCCTGTTGACACTGTTGAAGAACGGCGGCCCTATCTACAGATAGCGCCAGCCGTCCTCCAGGGCTGGTGAAAATATCGTTATTGCTGTTTGTCTGAAAAATCCGGGTCATAACGCCGCCCCGATAAAAACCGAATAAGTATGGTTCGGATTTTTGGGGCTGCTGATTTATTGCGGCGCGTTTGTGTTCTGTTGTGTGTTGCCGTCACTGTCTGCGTTTTGGCTGTGTACGTGACTATCACCAACATTGACGCCGTTGTGTGTGAGGGTTTTGGAATTGATAGAGACAGCGCCCGTCGCTGTTATGTTGATTGCGGGCCCATTGATGTTTATACGGTCATTGTTAAGGGATATTTTTACTGATCCATCAAGGGACTGAATCACCGCCGCCTGGCCATCCTCGCCGGCTATCGTGTGGCCCGTCATAACATCAGGAATAAAGACAGAATCTTCAAAGCTATGTAAGCGGCGGGTATTTGGGCTGTTGTTTGCAAACCCCTGTAGAAATAACGATATATCTCTGTCGTTCGCTTTTATCCAGCCCAGTGACCCTGGGGGCAAATGAAACGAAATAAAGAAAGCGCCGCCACCCAGCAATAAAACAGGAACATTAGCCAACGGGGCGCGGTTGAATCTCTGGCCCTCTGTATCAACAACCTGAATCAACGGTTGAACGCGGGCGATATTCTTCGCCCTGTCGTAGTTCTGAACCATTGCCGGCAACATATCATCAGTACGTTGTAGAAATTTTCTCAAAACCTCTTTAAACGTACCCGTCAGACTGTCGTCATTGGCCGGGTCTCTTGATTCTCTCGCCATGTTATACCGCCGCCCGCCGGGCTTCGGCGGTTAGATAAAATGGGGTGTCGCGGTTGGTTATTGAAAAACCCAGTTTATATATGACATATCGCCCACTGAATGCGGGGTAGCGATTGCTCTGTATCTCTAACGCGCCACCGAGTTGTGTTTGATTGTCGTACAACATGTTGACCTTCACGCCCTGCTCTGTCGGTTCTGGTATACCTATTAAACCCGTTTGAGGGCTTAATACTCTCAGGCGGCCAGCCAGCGCGGAGTTATTATTTTTTATAACTAGCCTGTCATTATCAACAAAGGCATTAATGCCTGGAATGTCCGCCAATTTTTCAATCTGTTTAAGTGCCGATCCTGTGAAATTCCAATTAAATACACTCTGCTCTGTGGCTTGATTCTCCGCTATTAGATTGGCATCGCTGGCGACCTGTTGAACAATACGGGAAAGGGGCGCAACGCCCGGCAATGATGTAGCCACGGTTGTTCCTTTCATGAACTGACCGGTTAGGCATTTAATACTGAGGGTTTGGTCTGGCGGCTGGGTTATAGTGCTCCTATATATATTTCCTGAATAAAGAAGACTAATACCCGTTGAGACGCGCCCCGCCTGGAGTGTTATTCGTTTTTGTGAGGGGTTTCGGTTGAATGGGCTTGTTTCGGTAATAATGAAATCTCTTACCGATCGTTCCAGGTTTGTGAGTGATACTGTGCATTCACCCTGGTTCGGATTAGCAAACTTTGTCCCGCTGGCGGTGATAGCAAGCTGGTCATAAAACCGCATTGCGCCCGATACCTCTATACCAACTCTAATGATTCGGTCATCTATATCAGCCACGAAAAGCCACCAGCTCCAGAGGGCTTGCGTAAATAAGAAACTGAGTTATTCCAAACTGCTGATAGTAGGGTATGCGGCCTCCTTCCGTGGTGATTATAAAATTACCCTGTTCCTGATATAGATAGGGTATCAAGGGCGTTCCAGCCGCTATTCTCGCGCCCTGGGCTATTGTCACATTGTCGCGTATAACATCGGCAGACATGACCCCGCCCGCCTCTTTTATTGTTAGCTGATATCGCCTCTCATCTAACGTGGCTGAAAAACTTTGATTAGGGATAGCCTGTATCTGTATTTGCTGCGTCATTAGTTGAACACTCTGAACAATAATGAACCCCTGTTACCTGCGTCCGTTGTTGTTTGTTCTCCGCGCTCGCTGGTGGATGTGTCAGCGGGGTTTGCTACGGCTGCCGGCGGCAGTGCCAAAACCTGCACCACAGCTATTTGTGTTTCTATGAATTGCAGAATCATCGTAATCGTATCGAACAGCGCCGGGTCTTCCTCGTGGGGGATATCCTGTAAATATAGATTCGGGTATGTGTCTGTTTTGGTTTGTATAGTGAGCCTGGTTGATCGGCGAAATATCCGCCTTATTTCCTGGTATGTTTCCCGGTAATCATTGGCTCTCAGAATAACCGACAGTGAAACCCCGATAGGCAAAACAATTCTGTGATCTACTATGTTGCTGCCATCTTCCAGGGGGTGAGCCATCAATTTTGCTGACTCCGCCACGGATACCCGCAGCGGTCTGGCCCCCTGAAATACCTGTCTCCCTGTGTCACCCTCTGTCACTGCGACCAGATCAGCGCTGGCGCTTGGGGTTTGTGCGTTAAACAGTGCCATTACAGGGCTATCCCGTCATCAAAATTGGAAACAGTGTTTTTCATTTCATCCTGTAGAGCTGTTCCGATACCTGCGGAAATTTCTTCACTGTTTCCGCCTCTGGCATCCACGTTCACAGCGGCCACAGATACTGTTGTATTTCTGTTTATGCTTTTTGATGTTTGCTGGAGCGCCTGGGCGCTTTGTCCTGATAGGGGGTTCGATTCAGCCTGCTCTATAGATATTTTGGCTTTTTTTGTGGCGTCCGTTATTTCGGAGTCAGCGCCGCCCAGGCCGAAAAAGCTAATGGCTTTTTTCGTGGCGTCCGTTATTTCGGAATCAGTGGGGTCAGAGTCAGGAAGATTTTCACTTTTCGTTGCGTCCGTTATTTCGGAGTCAGCGCCGCCCAGGCCGAAAAAGCTGGAGACTTTATCAAAAGCGGTTGATATGCCCTTTAAAAAAGAACCGATTAAAAACCCGTAAAAATCACGGAGGGCTTTTAGTGCCTCAAATATAGTGTCTTTGACTGACTCAAAGGCACCTATTAGCCCCTCCTGTATCAGTCCTATGACTGAATCACCACCAGATAAAAACGTCTGGATATCATCATAAAGCAGAGCAAACGCCAACCCAACGCCGGCCACTATTGCCGCCATTCCCAGAAACGGAGATATAGCAAGCAATCCGGCGGCGGCGGCGGACAGTGCGGCGGGTAAAAAATAATATGTTATTGCACTTGCTACACCCAAGAAAAAACCAATAACGAAATCTTCGTTATTACGTATAAACACGGCCACGCTTTCTATCCCTTTAAGAATCGTGGTAAAGGCTGGTAGTAAATAGGCTCCTACGTTGCGGGTCAGGCTCCCGAAAACCTGCCGCATATCGTCCATAGCATCATTAAATGTGGCAGCAATAGCGGCATCTTCGGCAGTGGCCAGCCCTAGTGATCTCTGACGCTCTACCAGTTTATCAACCTCGCCGCGCCCCTGTTGAAGTAACAGCATTGTTGATTTGTCTAAACCTAGTCTTTGTCCCAGCTCTATAGACTCTGATTTTGACAAACCCTCGAAACGGTCGGCCAGCTCTGGGAGCAAATCAAAAACGCCCTTCATTTTCCCTTCGGAATTAACCGCGCTTATGCCCAGTCTGGCGAACGCCTCGGCAGCGGCTCCGCCTCCCGTTTTTGCGATTTCTGTAATGTTGTCATTAAGGGTTTCTACTGTTCCCTGAAATTCCTCCATGCTTCCGCCGGATCTTTTGACGGCCTCGCCCCATGCCCCCAAATCCTCTATATTCACGCCCAGCCGCTGCGAGAATTTCCCTAGCTGATCAGTGGCGGCGGCCTGAGAAACTACACTGGCTGTTATCGCCCCCAGGCTCAATAATCCGGCTATTGACCCTTTGGCGGAGCCGATAGTTTCCAGAAAACTAGCCCCGAGTTTTTCCGCCGCCTTGTCTGTATCAATAACAGCTTCTTTCGTATCCTCGATGACTTTTTCAGCTTCGCCCGCGCCTTTTTTTAGCTTGGTTGCGTCAGCATCAAAAACGATAGAAAGAACATCTAACAGCGCCATCTATCGCCCCTGTTGTTGTTTGCGGGCGTGTTCCATTGCCAGATATTCATTGATACGGGGAACCATCACCGCCTCATACATCAGGAAAGCGTCTTCGGTGCTGTAGATGGTTCTGAGTTCTGCGAGTGTGCAGAGTCCGGCTCCGGTGATACAACCCGCGATAGCGTCGTTATGATGGAACTGAACCGTTCTGTGATCCGCTCCCATGCCTGCTGGAACTCGCGGATTTTTCCAGCTATTGAAAAACCTAAATTATGTTCGGCTACCGCCATTTCAATTTTTAAACCGGTTGGTATATCAGGAACGTGGTTATCTGTTAGCGCGTTTGTTTTTAGCTGTATCTCTGTTCCATCATCCGCAAACGCCGCAACATGACGAAACATAAGAGCAGCTAATTCCTGATTCCGTTTGTAGTCGCCACGCTTGGCGCTTGTGAGGTAGTCAACGGCCAACTCTCGCCCACCTGCCATGTAGGGAACCTTGCCTATCAGATATCGTCGTTCCTGGCCGTTGATATCCTTCAGGCTGATTTCTTTAGGCTCTAAAAGCGACATAACTTAGCTTTCCGCCTTGTTTTCAAAACTAAAAATATAAGCTTTGCTTTTGTATCTGCCGGAGCTGGCCACGCCGTTACTGATCATTCCATCGGTAATGCGCCCATTGGTGAGGGTAAGGGTTCGCCCCTCCGCCCCTGGGGTTGTGCTAGTGAATGTCAGAACGTCACCCACTGCGGTTTTCCCCTGCCCCACCCTGTTTGCCTCTAGCAGAATGGCGAGGTTTAAATCGTCCTCGCTGCCGGGTATGACGTTGAGAGTCAGGGGTATGGGGTTAGCTGTAGACCATGTGACCAGGTCGCCGTTAAGCGTCATCGCTTTATCTGCAATTTGTTGGCTCGGAATGTCGATAGGGTCGGCATCGTCAGCAAATTCAGTTATTGAAAATCCGTTAGGGAATGTCCTTGAGGCAATAAGCCGCGCCTCAATTCCAAAACCTGAAATATCGTAAGACATCGGGTTTACCTCAAATTAGCGTGTGGGTGCCTTCAACCATCCGAATCACATTGTCCTGGGCATAGATGAGTGTGTAGCTCGCCCTAAACTCTGTTCGATTGTCTGTTGTCTGGAAAGATTCAATAATCGCATTAACCCAGTAACCGGACGTTTGAACCTGCTGAAACGCCCGCTCATCTCCCGATTGTTCTGTAATAAAAATCCTTTGTATGTCGGTCAGAGTTCGTCCCACTGATATGCTTCCGTTTAGTAGCGCCTGATTAATTGTTCCCTGAATCACAGACAGAAGCTGGCCGCGCCCGCGCTGGTTTGCGGATACCCTGGGCAGCGCCAGCAAAAGCGACATAATCCGCGCCCCTGCATCATCTTTAAGCCATTGTTCATTCGCATAAGTGTTCATGTCCCGGGGGGCTGTCGATCCGCCACCCAGTACACCACGCTGATAAAATTCTCGGAGCTGGCCGGCCGTCTGGGTTTGTCCGTAATAGTTCACCCGTAGACGGTCGTACAAATTGGCGTCGGCGTTCGTTGTTACCGTCGCCGTTAGGTTCGCGGTTTGAAACATGTAATTCTGAACAGCCGCCCGCCGGTTGTAGTTCGTCGCGGCCAGTACGGCCATGGGCAAAACTTCGGGGTACTCGTTGGAGAGGGCGTTTGTGTTTAATGTCATTCCCGCGCCCGCCAGACCTATAAGGGCAGCACTCACGGCAGCGGCGTCTGTGGGTGTAACAGAAACGTGATACTGAAACAGAACATTTCTTGTGCTGTTCCATGTCGCCGCCTGGGTGATTTGTTCGGTTGTGAGTGTTGGGACAAATGCAAACGATCCGAAATTGTTCGATAATTCCGCACTCGCCCCCAGCACGTCTGCGATAGATTCCGCCGCAACTCCATTGGAGAAAATGGCACCCGTCAGCCACCCCAGCGCCCCTGCGGCGTCATTAGCAGAACCGGCGGCGACCGTGACCACGTTTGCGCCCATCTCTCCTGCGGTTAGCTCGAAACGTTTAGCGGTGGGGTTATATGTCACCGTGGCCCCACTAAAAGCCGTTCCGGTGCCTGTGCGTATGGCGGTTTGTAATGTGCTGGCCACATCGGTAAAACTTGAATTACCTGAAAAATCCAGGGCGGTTAGGCTCTCTGTGCTTCCACCAAGCGTGAGGCTAAATGTCCCGGCGGTAATGGCCTGTATTTGATTTAGTGTATCGTGCGCGGTTCCGAATATTTGCGCGGCGCTGTCTGTCATTGCCCAGCGTGCAAATGATATCCGGCGAGGTCGTGAAATGTTTTTAGAGACAAACCCGAAATAAAACTGTGCGCGTAAAAACTCGGGGCTAGTTGTGCCGAAATACTCGCCAACATCGTCGGCACCTGTGAACTCTAATACCATGCCCGTGGGTGCCTCGGACGCGGTCGTAAAAAATCGGGCGATTAACTCACGGCGGGCTACAGCCGCCCCGGCTCCCACGCCGCTTGTGATTCGGACATAACGGTCAAACGAAATAGCCATAATCCAGCCACCTCTAAACCCTCCGCACGTTGCAAACCTGGCTAAGTACTGGGGGTACTGTTGAAGAAAAAACCCGCCGGTATGTCAAAGTAAAATCGAAAGATGGCCGCTGCTGGTGGCGCTCTCTATCGTTTAAAAAATAGTCTTCTCTTATATTTGTTATTCGTTCTATTCCGATGCCGCCCGCTAATAATGTTTCACGAGTAACACTTTGCTGTAGTGCATCGGCCGCCGCTTCCACGATATCTGACGCGGTTAGCTGACTTGTGTTGCTGGGGTTTTGTGTGGCTAGTCCGTCGACCTGCCAGGTTGGCGCTCTCCATACGCTTTCCGTGTGGTCGAACTGGTTTGTTCTGGGGTTATAGACATCTTTTCGGCCTGGGAAACCGTACCGGGGAGCCTGAATCTTTTGTAGATATAGCGTCGGCTGTATTTCCGCCCCTGTCGGCTCTGGCTGGTAGGATTGCTTTATCAGTACCCCTGTTACACCAACGGCCACCAGCCCCGCCCGCAGAGCAGGAATGAGAATCATCAGCGCTTCGTTGTCGTTCATGGTGTAGGCACCTGAACCGCTAGAAAACTATTCCAGCCGTCTATTGGGTGCCAGTTGTTTTCCCCCATAATCTCCCATCGGTTCCCGTTCCATGTTATCTGGTCGCCTGAGCGGCCACGGTAAATGTCATCAACATTGGATTCCGTCCAGACTTGAACATAACGCTTGGAGAAATCTAAACCCTGTGCTGTGTAAAAATTTCTATCGACGGCCTGAACACTGCCCGAAATAGTGACCGGTCTTGAGTAGGTTCTTACGTCGTACCCGATAGAATTTAGGGTTTTTCCCTCGTATCGGTACAGCGGTAATGAATCCGCGCATATCAGGTCAAAAGCCGCACTTAATAGATTGGAACCAGGGACAGACATTAGCGCCCACTCCCATCATCAAACGGCCTGACCTCTTCGCCATCTTTCACAATGTAGGATAAGGAATTGTAAAAAATCCCTTCAAACACCAGCGGCTTATCTATTATTCCCCTGGTTGTTTTGTCGGCCCTGATCGCCAGGCGTGCTTCTACTGTTTTTTCAGAAAGTTTTGGGCTTTGTATCTGGGCGATTTCTGCGCGGATATGACCAGAAACAGAAAGGCCAATTTTTTCCATCAGGCTTTCATCGGTATCACTGCCCTGGATAATGGCGCGGCTACCCTGCCTGATCTGATTTCGCCATAGTGCCCGATTTGATGACAGCGCGGGGCGCATAAACGGGCGGGCTGGAACGCCCTTTCCAAATTCATTCCTATAGGCGATGGTCGCCATGGGGATTGTTCCGGTCTGGTTTCCGTCACTGTCCAACACGGGATGCTGTGCTGAGGCAAACCAACCTATCTCGACCTTTAGAAGATTGAGTTCATCAATTCTCTGTTTAAGGTGCTTTAATCCGCCGATAGGGCTGTTGTGGTTGAATGTTGCCATCAGAACCGCCCCCCCACTTTGCGAAACGCTCCGCGCTCGCATCGGCCGGCAATATACAACCCGCCAGCCACTTGACCTGATAACAGCGCCTGGAGTTGTTGGCCGTAAGGCGTGATATTTAGCCACCAGGCCCACTGGCTGGAACCAAACGGGGGCGGTGTGGTACTCACAGAAACACTGCCTACATTTGCGCTCGTGGTTATACCCGGCGTTTTGCCAGTGGTGACTAGCTCGTTAATTCGGCAAATGTGGGCCGTCATGGCCATCAGTGCTAATTCTCTGCAATCATCCGATAGACAGCCCCCACGGGCGTTGTCTATGTAACAGAGTGATTGTGTAAAATATCTCTCTATTACCGCATCAGGAAAGCGGGTTCCATCGGCAAACGCGGGGAACCTCTCCCGAAATAGAGAAAGATTGAGCTCCAGCCGATTAGTCATCTTTGTTTACTTTCGGGGCTTTGTCGGCGTCAAAGTCTTTTTCTTCTAGCTGTGCCGAACGATCCCGGGCCGTCATGTTTTTGGCAACCTTATCGGCATCGGTTCGGGCGTTATCAATAGTCAAATACCCTTTTTCAACATGTTGTTGAAACGCCTTTATTCTCTCTAAAATTTTAAGATCTTCAGGGCTGATTTGTGTTGCGACTCCGCGAGGCGTCACCATGTTTTTATTAATAACATTTGCACCACCAGCCACAAAAAACAGGCGTTGCGGTTTTGGGATTTTCTTATAGTCGATATCTTTAGGATAAAGGGCGTAGTTCTGGTCGGCCGTCATTGTGCTGTATATGTAAGCCATTAGATGCCGCTCCGGCGTACAACGGCATACGGGCGCTTTAGCATCAGTCCCGCTGTAGCGTTGCTATATGCCTCTGTGTAGCTTTTTTGTTTCTGATCCACTCCCAACGTCTGGAATGTTGTTGGTACAACCTGAATCCATGGGCGCTGGTCATCAGATCCGCTATCGTTCACTGTTTCAGCATAGAGATAGAAAACAGAAGCGCCGCCGTTCGCATCGGTTAACTCTGGTGCTGACGTAACCCGGCAGTTTGAATAGTTTTCTGTGAGCCATTCCCGAACACTCACACCGAAATCTGAAACAGTTGTCAGGTAATCAATAGATTCTGTTGCAATCGCTATGGTGGTGTTATCCATCATCGGATCAATAGTTTCCTGGCTCTGGGTTCTCAGAGATTGAAACGCCCCGCGCAAATCAGCGGTAATCTCCAAAAATGTTTTTGTGCTCCATTCCGATGTACCTGCCGCGCCGTTTGGCACGTTCACATAGCCGGGCAAATCAGTCGAATTTAAAAACCCATAGGTGCGGTTGTCGCCTGAGTTAAACCCATTGAACCCTATTCGATTGCGCTCAATTTCCAGAGACACGGCTGATGCGCTTCTTTTATTCTCTGCGGAGTTTGTACGAATAGCGGCGGCCCTGGCCTCCTCCAGTCTGCCGACAGTCATGCCCTCTTCAAATCGAACTATTGTTCGGCGCTCATAATTCACGTTCCAGGATGAAAGCGGCGTGTTTGTGTAATCACCGTAAACCACTGCGTTTCCTGTCCTCTCTAGGACTCCCTGTACAATCTCTTCATCCTCCCAGCTTCCCTGCGTCGTAATACCAACCAGGATATCTATACGTCGGGCGGCTGTGATGACCTCGGTGAAACCAGGCAGCCACGCCTGCAAAAACTGAACGGGCGTTGTGATGCTTGCAGTTGTTATGGGTGTTGTTAGGTTTGCGTCCATGCCTGCCCCGTGGGCATAGCTGGCCATTTTTAAAACGTCGTTATGATCAAGGCAGATACCATAACGCTCTAATTCGTGGAACCGTTCCGCAAGCTGGCGGCGCTTGGTTTCGTTATCGCAAACAACCGGGCGAACATTACGGGCGGGGATGTGTGATTTTTCAGATTGATGTGTGTACATTGTTTCGCCCTCGTTTAGCGGATCTGGACAACGGCCAGGCGGCCACTACCGGTGATGTTATTTCTAACGATTGAAGCACCACTGATCATCGTGTGGTTTGCCAGCGTTGTTCCTGCTGCTGCCGCTAGAATGCCGCTTGCGTTTGCGTAGAAAACATTGTTTCCTATCGCCGCCACTGTTGAGAGTTCAACCAAAATACCCGCAGTAAAACTAGCCAGTTCTACTTGTGAGTTGTTGGGTAGTGCTAGGGTTGGTGCCAGGGTTCCGCCCGCCGTGGTTCCGCTGGTGGCATACCGCTTAGAGTTCGCCAGGATTCCCGCAAAGCTGCCGGTTCCGTCCGCCGTTACCTCCTGATCCTCACCAGCAACCGCCCGAAAAGCTCGCCCTATGACGTTATTTGCTGCGCTGGTGCTGTTGAGAATTGCGGGGCGTCCATCGGTCGCGCCGTCTAAAACAATGTCACCAACAACGCCTGTGGTTTGGTCTATACGTACTGTTGATTGAAAAGGCATTTCACGCGCCCTCGAAAAGATTGCTGATAAAATCGGCGGCGCTATCCGTGGCGGTGGTTCCGTGTTTGATGTACCGGGCTGGCTGGCGGTTGTGAAGGTAGGCGTTCAGGGCGGCGGTTTCGCTTCCCTTGTCGCAAGGAATGCCAAGCTTTTTTACACCATATAGGGCTACATCTTCGGCAGTCATGTCGGCACAATCAAAAGCGCCGACATAATGGGAAATTCGGCTAGCAAGGCTATCGCGCTGGTGTATAGATTGAATCAAGGATTTAGAATCAAGGGCGGCGGTTTGTTGTGTCTTGATGGTTTTTAAATCATTACTGATAGCCAATAATTGCCGCTTGAATCCATCCATTCCGTTTTTCTTCGTGCCGTTTTCTTCGGTTTCGGCTTCGGCTTCGGCTTCGTCTTCCATTTCCTCCATATCCTCCATTTCTTCCATTTCTCCATCCTTGTTTTCCATTTCCATCATTTCGGATTCTGGCTCAGTGCTGCCGCCGCTCATCATGGTTTTCAGTTTTTCCACCTCTTCAATAAGGGGCATCAACTTTGAAACCATTGTTGACATATCTGTAAGGGTCATCTCTCCGCCGTCGTCCATCATTTCATCTATTACGCTGGTTGTTTTTTCTGGCGTAGTTGTGGTGGTGGCGCTGTCTGACTGTTTCTTAGCCATAACAAAGTCTCTCGAATCAAAAGTTATTAAGGCGTTGTCTAATACTGAAACGTCGCGCCCCATCCGCCCCTGCTCTACGGTAGCTAGATGATTGCCTCTTATTTTTTTTTGTATTGCGTCAAAATGCTGGCCGTCATGTATGCCCGGCTCGAATTCATAAACACACTTATAACCTAAGGAAAGTTCCTTCATTCCTGTTTCTATCAACTCCGCCAGGCGGTCAGAAAAAACCTTTATGTTCCCTTTTAAATAGCCATCTTTAAAAAAAACATCCTGGCCAATAATTCCTTCTACGCCCTTTTTCTCTGCGGGTAATTCACCCTCGCCCAGCATTTCGTGATCTACGATCCAGGGGAGCAGCCGAAAAGAATCTATACAAGCGGGGTCTGATAGTTCTGATTCTGGCGATAGACTCGGTAGATTTTTTCGGGGTTTGGGGCGTTGATGCTTGCCCCCAGGTATTCAAAAACACCTGATTTAGAAAGCGGGTTTTCGGCTATTTCATACCAGCCGTTTATATCCTGTTTTCTGGCGCTTGCCATTTCGACGCCCTGAAAAATACCGCCATTAACATAGACAAAAGCTGTGAAGCTTGCGGATTTTTTCAGGCCGTCTATTTTGTACGGACATAATAAACACACAAAACCCCAGCCATGGGGTGTTCTCATACGCTCTAAATAAAGGGTTTTATATGATAGACATTTCCGATGATGATGTAGAACAGGCCGCAAACAACTTGAATAACCATTCAAGCCGAACAGTTAAACAGAACAACGATTTAGATATACTTGACCGGCTTTCACACAAACACCGCGCCCGGGCGTTCTGGCGTCAATTTGGTTACAATGAATTGTTACAAGTTAATGAAATATTGAATATTTCATTATCGCTTTCAAAAATAGAACATGATGAAATACAAAATAACAATATTAAGAGAGAAGAATTAAAAAACAGAATTGAAGATATATTGAAGAGTGAGGGTTACACGTCATCAGATCTGTTTCATGGAAATGATATACAGCCCCCCATCAGAAAAAATAGAAAACATAACAAACCAAACAGAACACACACGCCAAGAAAACTAAGGTTTATGGTCAATATATTTGGAAAAGACTTTTATTGGTCTGGTGTTGGGCAAACCCCTTTGGCGTTCCGTTGTGCGTACATAGAACATGACTCTGTTCGTGATACATACACACTCCCTGAGCCCGTTGATAGTTTGCCTGAACTGGCTTGTAAAAAAATACCAGCCGAATACACAGAACACGCAAAAGCCATTCTGGAGCGCGGAAAACATGCCGTTTAATATCGAAGATTGTGAGCAATTCGTTATTAAGAATCCCTCTCTTGATGGGTTAGAAGACTGGAAAAAAACCCTGTATAGGGATTGTGACGGGGTTTTATATATCCCTGCGTTTCCCTCTATCTCTGAAAGCATGGAAAGGGTTTTTCAGTCTTTTTTAGAAAAAAATAACGGGCTTTTTTTGATTGATGATAATAATCATGTTTATGTTAGCTCTAATGATGTTAGCGAAATATTCCCAAATCGCGCCGAAATGGTGGCGAACGCTAAAAAAATTATAGAAGAATTCAAACCCTATAGGGGCGGTAAATTTCACTAGATGTTTTTAAATTCTATGATGGGTAGCATTGTGCAACGGCAGTTAATAGCCTGCCCTGGGATTCCCCTAACCTCCTCTCCATACATAATGTCTATTACCGGTGGATTATCTAACGTGTAGATATTACCGTTCATAGCGAGGTGCCGCTCTCGGGGTCGCTGGCCGCCCCCTGAGTGAATCCATTTGTATTTATTAACCCCCACGGCGGCCATCCTTCCGGCGTTGAGGTTGTTATAAGCTTTTCTGGTTTGATCTAGTGCCACATTTCTTGCTTTGTTGTGGTGGTGTTTGTATTCATCCACCAGCTTTTTTTGTATATCCTCCATCATTCCAGACCATCCGCCCCTCTCTGGGTTTGTGATCGTCCGCATCAAATCGCCCTGTAATTTAGAAAAATAGGTTTCCGGTATTGTTTTAATCAGGCCGATGTTTTCCTGGGCGCTGGCCTTCAGGATCTCTTCCATATCTGCCGTTATAAAATCGGTTTTGATGGTCAGCCCGCCTGTTAGTTTTCTTAGGCTGTCGAACATAGATGATTTGCTGGCCTGGTTGACCTGTTTTAGCATTTGACCGGCAAAGCGTTTCCCAGCCTGGTTGAAAATCTGAACATACTTATCAGACAGGCGGTTTACTGTTTTTCGTGTCATGCTCGCAATGCTGGCATCGGTCGCAAATTTTCCGAAATATTCGCGGCTCTCTGGCGTCCTGAACAGCTTTAAAACCTCCCGCTCTACCTCTCTTGCCATTTTATCAAAAAGCCCGGTTAGGCGCTTTCTGTAGCGTATTTCGGCGCTAACATCATGACGGAGCGGGGAACCTAATAGCGTGACAGATTCGCGGCTATCTGCCCACGCCTGGCGCTTTTTGGTTAATCGTAATTTTTTAGGCATTGGGGGAGCATAGACCACCAGCACGTCTGGGGATTTTTGCCAACTATCCGGTTATACCAGGGAGTTGGAAGTGGGCTAACATGGGGCCGGTAAACGTAATTACCGGCACCATTTACAGACCAGAACCATGAGAAAATTATATAAATGATAAGCGAAAGAATGCAAAAGGTACTTGATGAAAACGGATATTTTGAAGCCCGTGAAATAGAAGGGCACGGGATATGTGCCCTAGAGTGGTTTTGTTATACCGTTGGGATTGGTTGCGGGATTGATGAAACAGGACGGCGCTATAGATACTGTTATCATAACTTACTGGAAGCTATAACAGCTTTTCAGGAATGGAACGGACAAGGCCACCCACCCGGCCAATGGATAAAAAGAAAGGGGGGAGGGGAAGACCTACGCAACCCGGAGACAATGACGGAAGAGGAAAATTGATTTATGGATAAGGCATACCACAGAGAAAAGCTAGAGCTAGTTTTAAGGGATTTAAGGCACTACACGCCGGAAGAGTACGCCCGCGAATTAATGCGGCTGGTGGTTGTTGCCAGCCCTTTGACAATGGCAGATAAAGAATTTACACAATCCAGAATTAAGGCAATCTACGAACACGAACAGAAGACAAAAAATCCTAACTGGTATACAGACCATTAAAAAATGGTACCGGGAAATAATGTTACCGGCACCATTTCGCGCAGCTCCGCAAAAAGGTTTTAGATAATGGTTGATATGTTTAATGTGGATTGTATGGAGTACATGAAAACATGCTCTGACAACGCTTTTAATCTGGCGATTGTTGACCCGCCTTATGGATTACCTAAAAGATCAGCACAGTGGAGCGGAAAATTAAAAAACAGAAAAATCCAAGAAATGCATATTAAAGGATGGGATATTCCACCAGATAAAAATTATTTCGATGAGCTTTTTAAGGTATCAAAAAACCAGATAATATGGGGGGGGAACTACTTTTATCTACCACCTAACAGGGGTTTTATTGTTTGGGATAAAAAACAGCCATGGCCTAATTTTTCAGCGTGCGAATACGCTTGGAATAGTATTGATGGTGTTTCAAAGATGTTTGTATATGACAACAGACAAGATACAAAACAACACCCAACACAAAAGCCTATTAAATTATACGAATGGCTTTTAGATAACTATGCGAAAAAAGGCGACAGGATACTAGATACCCACCTTGGGAGCGGTTCAAGTGCTATTGCAGCCCATAGAATGGGCTTTGATTTTGTAGGGTGTGAAATTGATAAAAACTATTTTCAGGCCGCACAAAGGCGGTTTGATATGGAAACCAGACAACAAAGGTTTTTTCAGCGATACCAAAAATAAAAAGGTGCCGGTAATAAACATTACCGGCACCTTTTTTTATTCTTCCTCTACAATGTCGCCGAATTCGTCTAATTCAACGCTAATAAGCAAGCCTTTATCCATCAAATTATTAAAATCATCGCCCCACTCTGAAACCGTTAATACTTCACCTGTTAAAACGTGCATTAGGTTGGTGTTTTTGTAATACAGCATTATTCGTAATGTCCTTTGCAGGCAATAATCGTTATCTGCTCATCATCTATAGAATAAACAATTCTTTTTTTCTCATCTATGCGTCTAGACCATAAGCCAGAAAGGTTGGCTCTTAGTGATTCGGGCTTTCCCAGTCCTTCAAAGGGTGTTCTCTTTGTGTTCTCTATTATCTTGTTTATCCGTTTTAACGTTTTTTTGTCTTGGTTCTGCCAGTAAATATAATCTTCCCACGCTGGATCGGTAAAAGAGACAATATCAATCATTTAGCAACTTCCGTTTTTTTGCTTGTCCTTTTTTGTATTGCTCTATAGACCTGTTGAGCCTTTCGGCGTTCTTCAGGGAACCCAAAACGTGCAAGGTTTCCTGTAAGCTGTTGAACTCATCAAGGGACATAACAACGGCGTCAGGCGCATCACGGCGAGTTATAACCGTATAATCACAATCGTCTGAAACCCTATCAAGTACAGCTTTCAGGTTGTTTCTGGCTTCTGAGTAAGAGAGTATTTCCACTTGTTGCACCCGTTCTAGTTACTGTACACGTATAACGTGTTCTATATTTTGTACAAGTAATAGTTACCCGTTTTTCTTAATGTGACATATATGAAGTGTTTTGTTGTTCATATGTGACAGAATCCGTATAAACCTGTGTTAGCTGCCGTATCTAGCCTTGTACTCATCCATCAAACGACTATCACCATTTTTTAGAGCACGATACGCTCGTTGATATTCTCTGGCCTGACCCATGTTCCTACCTGTAGAACTGGCGGCTCCGGCAGGTAATTTGTTTTTATCAAATCTAGCGTCATGTGTAGCCTCTCTCTGCCTCCTGTCGCTCACTGTTTTTTTGTCAGCCCTGCTGGAATAGTCGATTTTCCTGGCAGCATCGGATAAATGCGCGTTTGTAATTAACCCATCCTGTCGCATAGCTACCATTTGATTGCTCAATGTTTGCCGTGTCGATTGCCCTGCCAGCGGAGTGCTTCTTGGTAGACCAAATTTATCCCTGTAATCGTTAGCTGTCATGCCGTGTATTCTGGACATATGCGTACCCAGAGACAGGAACCATTTACCGCACTCCAAACACTGTATTTTTTCGCCTGCCAGATATTCATCTATATCAGACTGCGTTTGAAATCGCTCCACTGACCATTCCTCCGCAATAGACACTCAACCGCTAATAGTGTTTGTGGCTGAACGGGTCGCACACCATTCTCTAAATTAAAAATTTGTTTAGAACTGCTCCATCCCAGCTCTTTTGCCAGCCCTGCTTGAGAAAAGCCCAGCATCTGCCGGGCTTTTAGCAGGGTTACTGCTTTTTTTCGTTAAGCGCCGCTTGTACAGCATCAACCCATTCACTGGCAGTGATTCCCCACTCTGCACAATCAGACTGATCTGCGCCGTTTTCAAGTGCAGACTCCAACTCCTCGATGGAGTTTTCAAAACATGCAGTTGCGAATTCTTTTGCTTTGCCTTCCAGGTCGTTAATCATGTTCATGCTGTTTTATCTCTTGCTTTGCTGCGGTGTATTCCTCAGCTCTTGGGATTAACTATAGAACAATGTTCTATAACATGCAAGAACTTTGTTCTATTTCTCGCAGCTAACAAAAGCGTGGTGTTCGCTACGCTCGGACAGCCTTCGGCTGCCGCACACGCAGGGGTTATATGTGCTTATTCAGCACTCCCATTACCCCGCACACTAAAGAGCGTACTTTTGACCTGAATACATGGTCGATCTTATATTTTTCGTACATTTTTTCTTTTGTATCTTCTGGTGAAGGCATTGGATTCTCTAGTCTGTATTGATACTCGATAAATCCATCCGTCAGATCGTCTGAAATGGCTTGCTTATCAATCATGTTTGTTCCTTAGTAATCGCCATATAACAAAACGCTGAATAGGACGGCTACGCCGCCCAAAGCTCAGGGTTACACGGATTCCTCTAAGCCTGCGATTGGCTGCCAGTGTGTGATGTCAGAAGCCGGAATTTTGCAATTATCATCATGCTCAAAATGATAAGGCTCAAACCAATCATCACAGTCGTCACCGCCATCGCGAATGTAAGTCACATGCTGAGGTGCTCCATTACCGACAATCAATACAGGCTCTCCATACGGCGGGAGTTTTTTATCGGTGCCAATCCAAGGAGAGGGGCGATCATTCCAATATTCAAGACATTGATCTCGGTCGGAGCCATACGCACCAGTTAATGCGCAGTTATCGCATTGGACATAATGCTCAATACCATCGTGGGAAAAGCTAACATCTTTACTTCCGCAAAGTGGGCAATTTTTCAGTAGTAATTCGGTCATATTCTTGGCCTAAATTTATTCGAGTTACCGCGTGTAACAAAACAATCAACTCGGACACCGCAGGCGGTGCCCGGTTATCGAGGGGTTACACGGCTTTCTTGGCATTGAGTATTAAGTGCCGATTAACGTAAAATTCTAAACTTGCGAGTATTTTTATAGCCTGCTCTTGCTCGATTACCGTTACGTTCCCCTCTGTAACACTGTCGAGAAGTTTTCTTAATCTGTCTATGTGCAACTCGATTTCTTGATTTGTATTTAATTTCATATTCATATATCCGTGTAACAAGACCATCAACCGGACGCCTTCGGCGCTCGGTCATCGGGGTGTTATATGGCTTAACCGTCGTAACATTCACACGGCAAGTCTGTAAATCTGTCGGGGAATGAAAACATATCATCTGTCTTCAGCATGTTCTCCCAACTCCAATCACGCCCCAAGCCTTTGATATTCGTTAGCTCTGCGTTTTTCTCCATTGCAACAGCTCTTTCTATCAAGTCTGGGTATTGCGCTGCTGTTTCTCTTATTTCAGATTTCTTGCAGTTTGGGCAAAAAAAACAACTGCTTTTACCTGGTTGTGGTAATCCTGCTCGCCGGATCGCTTCAATACATTCATCACGCCCCCAGTCCCAATCAAGCAATGGATACCACTGATTAAACTTTTTGCTTTCGTAGTTCTTTGCCCGTTGTGGTTCGTCCGCATCAAAGCCAATAGCTTTTGTGATTTTATAACCTTGTTCCCATGCGTTAATTGCTGGCTCCCAGTTATTCATCCATTTGTCTTGCGGTTCAATTTTAAACCTTTGGCTGCATGTTTTAAACCCACCGTAGGCAACAGAAGGTAAAGCGTTTCTATCCAAGCAATCTTGCTCAAGCGTTTTGCTTTGAACCTTCACGGTAGCAATAATCGGAAAACCAATTTTACCAAGCCACTTCTGCATTGCCTTCAGGTGTTCGTATGTATGAGGCTTTTCCCCACCAGTGTCGGCAAACAGAATCGCATCAGGGTTAATTCCCCGTTCATGCATTCCAACAAGCATTCCGGTACTGTTGGTTCCACCGCCATAACTCACTACAATCATTTGCTAGTCCTCTGCAAATCGCCGTATAACAAAAGCGTGGTGTTCTTCGCTTCGCTCACGGGACACCTTCTCTGCCACACACGCAGGGGCTAGTTTTCCTTACTCTCTCTATTTTTCCTTACTCGCCTTCCTTTGTCCTTCGCGCCTGTCTTTGGGCGTTCCCCTGGCTCTACTGGCTCCGCTGGTGGTGTTGGCGGCTCTGCTGGTGACGCCTCTCCAGATTCTGCCATGTATTCCAAATCTGGCAGCTCTTCCAGGTCTTCTGGCCTATCTACTGCCTCGATTCCTGTAAAGTCGCTGTTATCGTCAGCTATAACGGCGTCTCTTATATCGTATCCATCCACCGCGCCTGTCTCTTGCATTGTTTTATACATACGCGCCTTGATTTCCTGCGTTTCGGCCTGATCCCGTTCAGACATAACCGCTAGCGGGTTCCACACAATACCAATAACCCTGGGGGTTTTATCCAGTAGCGCGGGGGCGATATGAGAGCGCATCAAACATATATGGTGTTTGTCTACGATGGGCGTTAGGTCGTTTTCTCTCACGCTCTCAAGCTCTTCGTGATAGGTTTCTATCTCGTGTTCTCCGGTTGCCTGGAATCCTTTTGGACTGGTGCCCATTAGTTTCGTAGAGGGAACCCCGAAGATGCCGGCGCATATCTGATACTGTGTCATTATTGTCACGTCTAGGTCTGATAGGCTTGTATCTTGTTGCTCTATCCTGTCGGCCGTTCCGCTAACATACACCCCGAAATTATCCCGCCACTCTGAAAGCGCCGCTAGTGAATCCTCGAATTTCTCCTGGTTCGCTATGGCCTGTTCTAGCTCCTCTATATAACGAATAACCAGGCGTTTTGTAAGCGCAAGCTGTGGGGCTTCGTTGGCTGTTCTCTCTGCTGCATAAACCCTCTCTAACACCAGTTGAGTGAGAGGCAATCCGCCATACAAATAACCAGGCTTTAAAACATCGGAAACCTCAGGCCCGCGTAATATCACAAAATGGCTCCGGTGATACTTTCGGCCAGAAACTACCCAGTATGTAGGGTCGTAAAAATTAGGGCTGCCGGGTTCCTCTACAGCATCGGTTGTTAATAGTGGTGTTACCCAGTAAGGATCTATATGCGTCATTCCCTTATATGTTCCCGGCTTGATTCCGTCCGGGTTGAATGGTTTTTCATAATATTCTGGGTCTTCAGAATCAACCACAAACAACACATGAGAGATACCGAACACGTTTTTAAATTTATCAGCCTGAGCCAGCCTGCTTTTTAATTTAAAGCGGCGGTTTAAATTTTCAATTTTATCTATTGTTTTTGTGGTTATGTTATCCCCGTCATCAAAAACAATTTTAAACCCATTTCTTACCGCGTCGCGGCCTTTCATTGAGCAGCCCCGATCAACTAACCAGTTTTGAGCTATGAAAGAGCAAGCCTGATACCCTATAAATGACTGACTAACATACCAATCAAATAGCTTTTCTGGGATTATTTGCCGGCTGTTTAAGAATGGAGCCTTCGCCGCTTCTGTTGTGTCGGTTGTATCCTGCCCTGTACTGTCCACTAAATGAAAATCGGCGGGCGTCACTTGAAACGGTTGTGACAATCGCGCTCGGCGCTCCGCTCTGGTTGTCTGCCTGTGGGTGCTGAAATACTCGGACAACCCTATATATTCTGGCTTTTCGCCTTCCTGGGGCTTTCCTGTGGCCTTTGACGGCTTTGAGTGGCTTTGCTCTGGCTCACCCCACCGCAAGCATTTTTTAACCCATAAGAACATCAAGAATACCCCTCGAACTACTGACCGGGGCAAACGCCATAACAAAAGCATCTGCCAGATCCGGGCTGGCTACCTCTCTTTTTAGTAGATCTTTCTTGCTTTCTACTTTTATTTTATCTGTGTTGTCGTAATCTTTTTTGGGTGTACACAATTCATTTAATAGTTTTTCAAGATCTTTGATTTCTGAACTTATGCTAATTAATTCTGATGATTCGTACTGCGTCCCGTTCTGTATGGCATCCCATGTGTTCCGCAATCTATCCGCCACACTCCACCAGCTCTGAGCCTTTAAATTACAAAACATGTCTTTGTTTTTAATACCGTGTTTGTACTCTTTTTCAGGTTTATTAACGGCCCCCCCTGCCTGAAATTTTGTATGTTTTATTGGGTTTTTTGTTTTTGTCTCTTCGTTGATTTCTTTGAATTTTGCGCCCGCGCTGGCTCCAACACCAGTGGCGTCATAAACAATCGCCGCCCCCCAGTTTCTGGCGTTTTCGTATGTGTGTTTACAGCTTTTTAATAACTCGTCCTCGTTAGCTTTCCATTGCTCCATATTCAAACAGACAGAACCATGAGCCAGAATATTAACGCACCTATCCCCGCCATCGTCGGCCACATCAAAACCCACCCGCCTTGCGCCGGTTGGTTCAAAATTCAGTTTTTTGTGTGCATCTATTGCAGCATTAAGCCACGCCCTTTTAATAATTACGCTTTCATCATCATCAAGAGGTACACCACCATATATATGGTTGTACTCATCCAAATCTTCCGATTTTGCGCCCTCTATAACCTCCAGCATTGTTTTTGATAGATTCGGATTTTCTGGGTAGTTAATGTGTCTTAAAATTGTATTTTTTGGCGGATTCACTACAAACCGCTGATAAACAAAATCAGTCACTATTTGCGGGTTGAATACAACCCAGAATTCTGAATAGTCCTGCCTGATTGTTGGCTCTAAAATCTTCCACTGATTCGGGGTTAGGTTGTGCGCCTCTTCAATCCAACAATAAGCCACACCCTCCAGGCTTTTTATTTCGTCAATGTGACGCCATAGGCCATAAAAAACAAACTCTGACCCCGTGTAAAGGTTCTCTATTTTATTGTTGGTTATTTTGAAGTTTTCAGATAGACCTAAAAGATTTATCACTTGTTTTATTAGCGTGTAGACACTTTCTTCAATCTTGTTTTGAAATTGTCTCACACATAAAAACTTTCGATTCTTGTAGTTGTGGGCAATCATTACCGCCCGTATAGCTGCATCCCAACTCTTAGAACTCGCCCGCCCGCCGTATATAACCCTGATTCTAACGGGCTTACCGTTAATTCTCTTTGTTTTCCAGAATGATATTAGAACTGGGTTTGGCTTAATCTTCGCCGTAGAGTTCATCTAACGGCCGTTCAATGTATCCAGAATGTTCTATCTGTTTTTTGTTCTTATCAAATCCACCTGTAAATTCTGAAAGGGCCTTTAGTGCTGACACTCTTCCTGCCTGCGTACTATCTGAAGGCGCGGGTAATCTTTGTCCTTCTTTGTTTTTAATTAGTCCCGCCTCTTTCATTAACCCTTCAACAATATCTACAGTTACACATAAAGCTGAATCAGCGGCGGCCCTTTCCATAACGTCCATAAAACGGCAAACCTGAGGATTTGCGAGGATTTCATAAGCACCCATACTCCTGTCCTTGGCCTTTCCGCCTGCTTCAAAATATGCCTGTTGTTGCGGCATTCCTTCGAGCACATTTAAACAAACCCGTTTTTGTAATCTGGTCAGTTTTGAGAATAAACCGGATTGCTCTGGTGTCATGGATACACCGTCTCTTTAACCCACCCGCCCCCATCTCGCGCCGGTTTTTGCCATTCCCTGACATAGGAACAAAATTCATAACTGATTAATCTGTCGATGGTTTTTTGTGCCTGGTTGGCTTCTTCCTCGGTCATCTGGAAAGAATGGGCTTTTATTAAATTAATTTTGGCGCGGTTCATGGATTTATATGCTATCTCGGCCTTTTCTTTTTTCTCGCTTGTCATTGATTTTAGAAAAATGTTCTTTTTTTGATTATATATTGTGGCTGTCTCGTGGTAATACTCAAGCCGATCATAGAGAGGTTTGTAATATTTGTTTTGTACTCCGTTCGCGCCAGAATTAATAACATCGTTACCAGAAACAATAAAAGTCTGACGGGCTTCTAGTTGTTTATACCCGAACACTTTTTCCATTACAAAAACGCCTGTTGTATTCTGGCCGCAACAAATGGATCTTCACTTTTGAAATTGAACTTATAAGAGTCGGTATATTCGTTGATATAGCTTTTTGATAACCCCTTAAGTTTTTCTATGTGCTCCACGCCCTTATCGTATTTTTTTTGGCTGATTATGTCGTCGTTGTTATCTATAAGCGCCAGAAACCTTAGAGGGTTTGCAACTAACCCAGATTGCATAGTTAGTGCTGCAATAATCGGAGTACACACACACGACCGCCTGAACCATTCTGTGAATCGTTCATGATCTGTCACCAGCTCCGCCTGATTGCTCCAATGATAAGAAGCCTGATTGAACGTGCGGGCAATCAAGAAACGCTGTACACAGTATCCCAGAATGTTTGCGATTCTCTGTAGAATGCCTGTTACCATTCCAACAATAGAACCAACACCGCCGGCAGCGTCACCGGCGGCTTGTAGGCTTATTTTTGTAACCGCCAGGGCTGTATCTTTTAAACCACCAGCAAGCGCCGTGGCGTTGTGTCGGGCTATAGAGCTGGCAATGATAGTGGGGGAGCCGTCCAACAATTTAATACCCCATCCACTGTACACCTGCCCCAACCATTTCACGGAACTGATAACAGACTGTTTAACCCCGTCGTAAAGATCCGCAGCGCCCTCCACGTATCCCCAGCCCGGGATTATGTCAGACAGACTACCAACCAGCGTACTGACCGCCCACGCGCCAAACTCTCCCACCCACTCCAGCCCGGCGCTGGCCTCTCCATACATCGACGTAAAATGGTCGGTAAGTTTGTCAAAAAACTCTGCCAGTGTGTTTTTGATTGGATCAATAAAACGGCTAATACCATCTATTATTTTTTTTCCGGCGTCTGCTTGTTTGATCAGGCTGGTCGTTGCGTTTTTAATGTCGCCTAGAATGCTTGTCCCTGATACAAAATTGCTAATCAGGCCAATATCAAACGATGGACGGCGCTCAACCTCAAGTTGACCCAGAAAATATACAGCGCCTTTTCTTGCGTCGTCTAACTCAAGAGTTTGTACACTCATCACGAAACAACCGCCGTCATTATTTTTATAACTTCGCCTACCGAATAATGCCCGTCTTTTCCGGCCTCTCTGACCTCTTCTAGGACATCATCAAAATATTGCGGAAAATGTTTACCTAAAACCTCGGCCACCTCCTCAATCGTTACTTCTCCATCTTTCGCGGCGTGTATCAGATCCATTCCAGCGCGGAAAACTTCCAGATACCACATAACAACCTCTAGTATTTTCTGCTGTGTTTGGGGTGATTCTAGTAGTTGTTTTTTTATGTACCACTACCTAACCCACACATTGCGAACATTAAAAGATCTAGGAACCGTGCCGCCTGTTGCGTTTATGTTCGATACATACACGCGGAACGTGTTAGACGTTGATGCTACTTGCTGTATCTGTATTGTTATATCATCGTTTCCCCTGCCGTATGACCCGACAATATAAAACTGATTCGCTGGTATCAGTCCGCCCACGATCGGCAACAAAGAACCCTGCACAGATAACAGCCTGTTTATATTCCCATTTTCTCCACTTATTGGGGTTCCGTCTCCTGACCGCCAATAGATAGTCACCTCGGAATAGTCCGCTATGGTCTGGCCCTGTGGTAGTGTCACTATAGGAAAAACGCCGGTTTGTGTGTTGAGTGTGCAGGGGAACCAAGTCAACGCATTACGTATAGGGAAATTTAATTTTTCTGGTGCTATTGATGAATTAGGAAGGCCATTGATTAGATTAAGATTGTTGCTTTGTTCTATCGTAACCCTATCGCCGCCGGTTATTGTATAAACCGCTAAAACATCATTTTCATTATAGATAACTCGATGATTAGACATAAACAGCCTAATACTGACACCAGTTAAAACTATTTCTGTGAAATCTCTTGATAGATCAGCCACAAACGTTGCCTGTGTTCGGCCTGCGTTTGTTCTTACCAGCGTCGCGCCTGATACTGGTTGCCCCGCATTTTGAAACAACAGATAAACAAAACCCCGCAAGCTCCCGCCGCCTGTTGTTGATGTTATTGTCTGCTGATTTAATGCGTTAAGTGCAGCTAGATCGCTACCCGCCCCCGTGTTTGTATGATTGATGGGGTTTGCATAGATATTGATATCAAAGTTGCCGGTTTGCTGAGTTCCCAGGGTGACAGGCCCACGAATTACAGTATTTAAAAAATCACGCTGGGGTTGTGTTAAAAATATATCAACTGTTCTTTGTACAACTTCGCCATTTGTAAGGGCGTTGATTGTTGCCACACCATCAGAAACACTAACATTAATGTTTTCATTAAAATTAAGCTCTGTAATCTGCCGGCCTTCTGTAACACCGTTATCTGTAATGTTTACGCCGATACTGTTCCTAGATAGTGTTCTATACCTGTTAGCAGTAGGCTGAAAAAATGTTGCACCTGAACGCCCGTTTAAAATGATTTCGGTGCCAAAATCTAAACGAACATCCGAACCAGCCGCCGCCGTGATCGTTCCCGCGTTCTGCAAGCCCATAGCATAACCGGCAAAATAACTGAGCGTTAATCCGGCGGTTAGCGTTACAGTGTGGGCCCCGGTAAACCTCCATATTCTGCGGTTATAGTTTGCAACATTGGCAAGGGTGAGTGTTATGTCTGCGGTTATTTCTATCGACCCGACAAATATAAGAGCGTTGGTTGTTTCCGGGGGATTTACAAACTCTAACGCTGTACGGCCACTATTTACAGCCACCAGCTGACCAGCTGTTCCCAGTGCGCTTGGTGTGTCGTCCAGGTTTACAAAACCAGCGGGCCTGAAATTGTTGTACAGTTCGTTGTATCTGTTAGCGCGTATAGCGAAATATGTACTGCTCTGCATTGACTCAAGAACAATATTCGCCGTTCCTCCATTTATTCGGCTGTCTGTTCCTGTAACCACTATTGTTCCGGTATCACCCATCCTTCGGACATAGAAACCAAAAAATGTAAGGCCGCTACCTTCGGCAATCGTTACTGTTCTTGAACCGCCTGTGACTTGCCAGATTCTGCGATTGTATGTCGCGGCGTTTGCGCTCGTTATTGTCACATCAGACCTAATATCTATAGTTCCATCAATCACAAACGGATTAATAAATTCAATAGCGTTACCCGCTCCGTTCCCTCTCGCGTACTGTAGAGCGGGAATGTTTGCGGGAGTATCTGTAAGAGCTGAAAACGTGGTAGAGGCTGTTCCTGATCCTTCCAGGTTGTTAGATATAACTCTGTAATTATTAGCCGCCGCTCTGAAAATAACTGCGCTTTCCCCGCCTGTGTATCTAGCATTGACCCCGTCATCAATTCTCAGAGTTGAAGCCCCTCCCGGCCCTGATAAAAAAACAGATCCGGCAGAATCTAAAACATGTACGCCAAAATAAAACAGGTTCAACCCTTCTGATATTGTTATATCTTTCTGACCTGATCCTGTTATTACCCAGATTTTTCGGTTGTAGGTTTCAAGATTGGGGCTTGTTATTGTTACGTTGCCGGATATCTCTACAGAATCATCAAACCGAAATTGCCCCACATCCTGAGATGTTACAAGCGGCCGATCTTCCCATTGTCGATAGTTAAGAAGAATCCGGGGTATTCCTGCCGCGTTACCCTGAACTGTGACTGTGTTAGCCGAGACAGTCATTAATCTATATGTTGTACTGGCAAATAAATCTATGAATGGATTGATGGCTATATTTTGCATAGTGCCAATAGTAAAATCTATCGGCTGGCTTCTCCAATAATCAACAAACTCTGTTCCGTTGTTCTGCTGAATAATAACAACCACATTATCAGCGGCAGCTAATGGCTGAATCTGTACACCATAAAGCCTGTGGTTAAATGGCAGGCTGGTAAATTCAAAATCAGGGTTTGTTACTGTTTCTGTACCTACGGATTGAAATGCAAAATTTGTTATTAAATTGCCGATAGGTGTTCTTTGTATGCTTGCCCATGCCCCATTTTCTTCTGTTGTTTGCCATGTTGGATGAAAAACCGTGTTAGTGACAATATTTCTAAACGTGATATTTTCGGCGGCGCTTCTTATTTCGTGGGCGGTTCCGAGTCGGAATGTAGACACACCAGCCTCAACCGTTCCGGCTGTTATTATGTCTTGATTTCCTCTTAACGCCTGCGTTATTTGGTTAATACTAAAACCAGAGGGTTCCAGGCTGTTTGTATCTGATTTGAATTGTGGAACATCGCCATTCCCTAGATTCATTGTAAGCGAACCCAGGTTACTAGATGTGGCTGCTCCTGGTAGTCCAACGCCTGTATTTGCTGCCATGGGTTCACCTCAAAACATCATAAATTTAAGGGGGTGTTACAGGTACAAGCTGTTTTAAACCTGTTGCGTAGTAATAAAACTCATTAGGGGGTCGGCCTATTTCGTAGTTAATCATCCCTTGCCCCTAATAGCTGTCACCCTCACAACCTGGCCACCAGCCAAACCCGCCACACTGAAAACCGCTCTATTAATGGTGGCAAAAAAAAGAGTAAACTTACGACAGCCGGTTGATAGATCTACAGTGCTATCTGTTGTCTCTGGCCTGTCCGCGAATGGTGAATAAGCCTCTACCGATACCATGCCGGAGACGGCTCCCGTGACTGTTTCGCCCGCCTGATTAAAAACAGACACATTGTATTCATTGGCTTTCCAGCCTGACTGGTTCCCGAAATTAATTGTTCTTTGCTCTTCTGTAGAGCTTCCATCAAATTCGATAACTATGGGGTTTGGCATTGTTCGCCCTCCATTTTCACGCACTAAAAATAGTGGGGGGCAGTCAACGGCGCTAATTGTTTTCCTTGATGTACTTTAGTGCTATATACAATCATCCCTTTTGATTTTCATAATCTTGTCCTGGGTTAGTTTTGTTGTCCTGTCTGCTGGCCATGGTCTATTGTTGCTCCGTTGTGAAATGACGGCTTCACAACTTCGGGCGCTCGAATCCCTGACCGGCCTTCCGGGATTCGAGCGCCCCCCTCTTTTCCTATATATCACTCTCTTTCCCATGAAAACGACAGAAACTGTATAAAAACCCAGTATTGCCTATATGTGTTTTTTGTGGTTTTTCGTGCGCCCCTTCCTTTTTGTTTTTACTTCCGATAACCTAATGTTATTGGAACATAAACGGACGTACCACACATTGAACGAAAAACTGAAAATGATTCTCATCTCTATGTCTGAACAAATATCTGATCAAGTTGTCTGTGTGAATCAGGCGAACGAACAAGAACCAGACGAAACAAAGCAGGCGTTTTTTAATCTGGGAATGCTTGCCGCTTTTGAAATCGCCGAACAGTTGATTACTGACAATCTGGAAGATTTAGAGAAACAACTATAAAAATCATGGATTTTGTAAAAATGGATATAACAACACAATCAGGCTCTAACATTTCCGGCGTTGTTGTCAGTGAACACACGGCGGAACTTTTGAAAGATTCATTATCTCCCAACACCAAAGCCGCCTACCGGTCAGACCTCAGAAGCCTTGCCGGTTGGCTAAATAGTGAAAACATAGATTCGGCGCTGCCGTACAACCCGGGAACCGTAGCGGACTATATAAGTCACCTGGACTACATAGACAGATCCATTGCCACTATACGCCGCCATGTGCGGGCTGTGTCCTGGCTTCACACTGTCAAAGGGTTTGATACACCCACGCGCTCTGTTGTTGTGAAATCTGTAGTCAAGGCGCTGATGCGCCGCCGCGTTGCCAATAATCGCCCCACCACCTCCACCAGCAAATCCCCGGCCACGGTTGAGGTATTACGCGCCCTCATTTGTCATTGTGACTCGGACACGCTAACAGGCGTTCGTGATAAGGCATTGCTGCTGGTGGGTTTTGCGGCGGCGTTGCGGCGCTCTGAACTGGTGGCGCTCCAGGTTGATGACGTACAAATAACCGGGCAGGGGGCCGACATTAAAATCAGATCATCGAAAACCGATCAATACGGCCACGGGGAAACCGTTAGCATCACCAGGGGAACAGGGATCACCTGCCCTGTGTTGTCACTGGTGGCCTGGTTTAATCAATCTGGTGTTGCGCGGGGCGCAATATTTCGGCGCGTGCGAAAAGGAGGGCGGGTTCAGTCTGAGGCGCTTTCTGATAGGTCTGTAGCTGACATTATAAAACGGTGCTGTTATGCGGCTGGTTTGAATCCTGCGACGTATTCGGGGCACAGCTTGCGCTCTGGAATGCTAACAAGTGCGGCGGAGTCGGGCGCGGATCTTATACCCCTGGCGCAACACGCAAGACACAAGAACACAGCAACAACTATGCACTATATACGCCATGCCAATAGATATAAAAACAACCCAACATCAGGCTTATTATAAAAGGACGTTAATTCATGAAAACAAGCGAAGCCATAAAGCTCTGTATTTTTCTGGGGCAGAACAGCAAAACAATATCATTAACCGGTTTTACTATTCTTGCTCTACTTAAAGAAAAGCCGCGAACACTGGACGAATTAACCAGCCTGTTTCCTGGTGTTTCCGTAGAAAAACACATGATTAACCTATTCCCTCTAAGCGCCCGAAATAGAAGTGGGTCAGGGCTTGCGGCTCGCAAAAATGGGGTCTTTACTCTGACTGTTACTGGCCGCGCTTTTTTAACTAGTATTTTATAAAAACACGTTTAACAACCCGCCTGTAGTTATTGGCGGGTCATAAATTACCGGGTACTTTTTATGACTAACCAAACACTACCACCCCGCATATCATTTCTAGAATGTTCTCAGTTATTTCGAGTTTGGTGCGGCGGGCGATCGGCTATACAAATCTATTTCTCCATCGCTCAATACGGAAGCAAAGAAAAGGCCCTGAAAGCCGCTATGGCTTATGAAAAAAAATTACCCGCGAGATGCCGAGAGGGGAAAAACAAACACCGCAAAACGCCCACCACACGGAGCCAGACGGGAGTGGTAGGGGTTTGCCCCTTTCTTAGCAAAAAGGGGGCGGAGGCGGGCTATAGAGCGTTCTGGAGTGAAGACAAAAAAGTAGGCGGGCGGGTTCATAAATCAAAGGATTTTCCTTATAGCATATTTGGATCAAATGCATTTGTTGAGGCCAAAAAATACAGACGCCTTAAGGTTATGAAAAACCAGCCATAAAAAAAGGGGGGCGGGTACTGGATAAACCCGCCCCCCTTAGCAGGTACGCTGAAACCGTCAGCGCGGTTTTATTTTAGTTGTTTTTTTGGACAAACAGACAGCAACTAATAAACCGCCTTTTATGAATCCCACCAAAAACGCGGCCACCATCGCCACTAACAACCAATCCATAATCACCCCACTATTGTTGCGGGCATGGTATCTGTTAATTGGGTTTTTTAAAACAAGACAATAACAATTATTTTTTACACTCTCACCAGTAAAGATCATTCATTTATCAGGAATGACTCTATCCATTCTATTAATTTTTTTATTCATATTAAAGCCGCATATTTTAATATCCAAAATCCAGCGCTTGCTAACATCAACATAGAAACAACAAAAACCACAACATCTATCCACCTAACGCCCTTTTCTCCACCCGCATTTAAGGCTAAAAACACAGCAACAACTATAGAAAAAGTTGCAACAAACAGAACTGTTATATTTATCCCATTCATAATATCAACTCTCTCTGTATTTGTTCCATGTTGGCCGCGTGGCGGCGTCTATAGCTTTCTGCTGTCTCTAATCGTCTGGCGTAGAACTGCCAGCCGTACACCTCCGAGTAATCCCACTTTCCCTGTAGTGTGTAGTCCTGGCTCATAGGAGGAATATTGAAACTTTTAAACACCACGTTTATTGTTTTTTTGTCTTCGGTTATGAATTTGTACACATGGTAACGTGTCTCAAGATTTGAAAACACACGCCCTCTGAATTGTCCGCTTGTCGTTGCCATTGCTAAGTCTTCCAATTAAAAACTTTGTATTTATTTTAGGATGATTGTATAGCGGCAAACATAGACGGGCGTTTGATATTGTCAAAACGGGATATCGGGAGTCACTATTGGGCCACTGCCAAGATCTGGCGCTGGTTCGTCTTTCAATGGCTGGCCGATTTTTTCCAGAGCGTCTGGTATTTCCATTCCCAAAATACCTGCGGCACGCATTTTCTCCCATAGGGTGCTTATTTGTTCGCCGTATTTTTCTAAATTGAAAAACAAATCTGCATGGCGCGTGTAATCCATCCAGGCATCATCGACCGTTTTTAGCCCGTTTCCGTGGCCGATATTTAACATCTCGCTGATGCTGGGTTCTGGTTTGCTCATGATGCAGCCTCCACTGGGTACGCTCTGCCACCTGGCAAAATCGGGCTGTCTTCGTCAAAGTCAAAATCATAGCGGGTAGCCCAATCTTTGCTCATTAGTTCATCAGTCTCAGGCTGGCGCTTCTCCTGGTACGGGTTCTGTGTGTTTATTTTTTTGGCGTCGCGTTCTGCTTTTTCGGCCTGGGCACGGATCTTGGCAGCGGTGGCGGCTGCCAGTCTGTCCCGTTGCTGTGCAATCATGGCCGTTCGTCTGGATGATTGCAATCTGATCGAATAATCACTGCTAATCATTGTTAGCGACCAGGATAGTGTTAAACGGGTTTTTCCGATTCTGTCCAACAGCTCTGTGAGCTTCGCTTGTAACCATGTCTCATCAGCGGGGTTCAGTTTGCCGTGCTCGTCCTCAAGGTTTTTTTGTATGAGCGGTAAATTCTCTGATAAATCAAAATTTGATTGAGCATCAGAACGACCGGAACGGACGGGCGGATTGTAAGTAGTTTGTTTTATCTGTGTTTGTATATGTAGACATTTGCCCATTTGGGAAAATGGATTTGCCGGAATGGGCAAATGGGCAACCACGGGGGCTGTAGCCTGTTTCTCCAGTTTTTCAGGTTCACGACGCTTGTCTTGTTCGGCGGCCTTTTCGCAATGATTTTGGGCGGCTATCGTGTACCATAATCGACGGTCACAACCACCAAAAAAGCCGGCCAGTATTAGCCCGTATTCCTCAAGTTTCTTTAGTCCTGCGCGTACCTGTTTTTGAGTTATGCCTTTTATTTGCTCGGCCATTTCTCTGACTCCCTGGTACGTCCAGGTTTTACCATGTCGGCTGGTCGTGCCTTTTTTCCTGTTTTTGTTCACCCAATATCGTATGTTTTCGTACACAATCGCGGGAATAATACCCACATAGTCGGCGAGAGATTCGGAAAAACATAGACCTGAATCGGCGGTGTAGCGGTTTGTGTCTGAGTCTTGCATGATCAATATTCCTATCATGCCGTCAATCTGCGGGGTTGCATTACCATTTAGTAGGTAAGATAATGCTTCCATGTTGACGGCGTGGTTGTCTGTCAATGTAGGTTGACAGCGTATCCTAGGCCTAGGCCGTGGTTGTCGTTGTTGCTTGTTGCTGTTTACAGTGTCGTTGCCGTTTACAGCGTGATTAATTGTTATGTTGTTTTAAGGGGTTCACATGGTGCTTGTAACACCGAACCCCGAAAACCTCTCGATAGTACACTAAAATTTCCTACAAAAACAAATGACATACAAAGCCCCGTTAAGGGGTTTTGTCGTTTCTGGGGGGTTCTGGGGGGTTCTGGGAAAAAGCAAAGCTCAAAAAAACCGGACGCCCGACAACCGAAAGACGACCGGCTAAAAAGATGTTGCAAATATAGACCACTGTCCTTTACTTGCCGCGCTCCGGTTTTGCGTGGCTGTTACTCAAGTCCGGTTTTCTTGATGCCTGACAGCCTGAAAAAGTGTCCCCTGCTGGCGTAAAGCCGGAGCGCCATATCACAACCTGTAGCCCTTAATAACTCCGGTTCGTAATATCTCCGCTATGCGCCCCGCCCTTTTTTTGGTTTGTCTTGCCCAGACACTGTCCAGCGCCTCTTCTGCCGCTTTCTCATAGTCGCCTCTATCCAGGGCATCCCACATATTCAAAAAACCACATAAACCACTGACGCCCATCTGATACGCCATATTGATAACAGCCCACTGTCGCGGCTCGCTGAGTTGTTTGTATGTCTGACCGATTGATTGATTGTTGTTGATACGCTCGCGGAGTCCATCAAGAATAAAGCCGCACCAATAGAATGCTACCGGCTCTGGTAGAGCGGCTTTATCTAAACAAAAACCTATGCCGATCGTGCGGAACCCCTCGGAATCTACATATAGTCGGTTGATAAAACCCTCATCGCTGCGGATCATATTAATTAGTTTTTGCGGGGCTTGAATGGGCTTTATGGGATTCATAAAAACGCCTTTCTATTTTGTCTACTCGGGCGCGTAGGTTGCTCAGGCTGACTTTCTGGGCTTCATCGCTGGCCGTGTTCTGTAGTATCAACTCCTTGGCCTCTCCGGTTTTCCGGTTGCTCTCCATGAACTCGATTCTTACGCGGTCTTTTAAATTGCGGTGGTCTTTTATGTGCTCAGTGATAACCAAGCCTATAGGCGCGAGCACACAAACATTAATAACGAAAAACACGGCCGGCCAGACGATAGCTGTTTGCCGTTTTGTCATTGAATCCACCCGTAAAAGGATTTAATTTAGACCATTTGCGCACCATAGCGGTTTAGTTTTTCCCCCTATTTGTTCCACCTGTTCCGCCCTGTCTCCTATTTGGGTATAGATGTTCCCCTATTGCTTCCTGTTTGTTTATGTTTTATGGTTATATACACAATAAACAGCACCTATAAGGGTGAAAAACGATATGGATACAGGAAACCCCACCATTATTATTGATGATGGATCAAATCAGATTAAAACCGTCTGGTTAGATGGTGAAAATATACGTTGTGAGGTGTTCCCGGCCCGCCTGGTGCGTAGGGCGAGAATGGATGTTAGCGGTGATAAAAAAATGCTATCAACCTATAGGGTTGGTAATAGCGACTATGACAAATACACGGTTACAGATAATTTCGACAACCCGATCAGCACGGATATTGCCGAGGAATACCAGGTCAGCAAATATAATTTGATACTGGTTCATGAGGCGTTAAGGCGTTTTGGGTTTGGTGGACAGAATGTCAACATTGTTACAACGCTGCCTGTCTCCCTGTATTACTCCGAAGATGAAAAAAACCAGGCGTTAATTGATCGGAAAACAGAAAACCTCTTACGCCGCGACATTCACAACCTCGCGGGGCAAGAGCTGGCCAACATTGTTGGTGTTGAGGTTAAGCCCGAATCTATCCCAGCCTGGTTTGATACGATCCTGAATGATGACGGCTCCCAAAAAATCACCGCTGGCTCTGAGCATCAGATTATGACTGTAGACATTGGCGGAACGACTACCGATATCTCTGTCGTTAATGGCCTCGGCGCTTCTCAGGGGTTTGTGAGCCATGATGGTGGTGTGTATCAGATAGGCGGAAAACTAAAGCGCATTTTAATATCTGAAAGTGAGTTTGATTCTTTAGAGGTTTTCGAGATTGAGCGGGCGCTCAAATCAAAATCGTTTGATGGGAATAATATCAATGAATTCGTAAATCTGGCCTGTGATGAAACAGTCACCGATATCATCAACAAAATGCGACACATTAAAAAAGAATCAAAAAGCCTGGCCGCTGTTGTTTATGCGGGCGGTGGGTCGGCTTTAATAGGAAAGACGTTGGCTAATAAATATGGCGGTAAATCCCTTTTTGGTGATCAGTTTTCAGTAGCGCGTGGGTTGCTAAAAATGTACATACACAAGGGGGGGGTTCGCGTTGAATCAGCTCAATAAAAAAATAACATTTCCAATTATCCCGGGGTCTGTTTCTGAACGGCTGGCTAACACGCTGGAGGATGAGAGAAAGGGGGGCGGCATTAATCGCGCCATGCATGGTTGGCTTCTGGCAGGCTATCAACTCCAGGAACTTGGCGGCGGCGTTGTTGAAACGTGGCTAGCTTTAGAGAAAAATGGAGAAATGGACGGCATGAACAAAACGCAAAAAGCGCGGGTTTTGTGTGGGTTGCTTGAGCGAATGGAAACCATGGCTTATCCCATACGGTTAAAAAAAGACAAGCCGGCCAGCTCTGTTTCTACCAGCCCCAAAAAAACCCCTCCAATATCCCTGGATGATATCCCAGGGGATACGCTGGCGGATCTATAGGTTCAACATGAAAACCAAGCCCCAAACATTTGACTATATAATCCACGACCCCTGGTGGTCAAAATTCCGCGCCGTGTGGGGTTCTAATCCACCAGCGGCCCGTGAGATAGAGCGCCTACGAAAAATATGGGAACGACGGCAGGCGCTAAACCAGCAGCCCTGATAGTAAAAGCCCATAAAAAAACCCCGCTATTATTGCGGGGTTTTTTTTGTTCGGTATTTCTGAAAACTGCGGTTTTTTGTTCGTTGGCCGGTTCCTGTGTCTCTGATTTGACACATATGAAACCGTGAAAAATCTGTATCTATGCTGCATTCACTAGAGAGCATATCCATTTGCTCAGGTTCGTATACCCGCGTTCCTCGGCCTTGATTATCCATTGCTCTTTTTCTTTTTCCTGTAGCCGCAACTCTACGCGGGCGCTAGATTTTATAGTTTTACGTGGTCTGCCTAGCTTTTTCTTTAATTCGGCCATTTTCTTACATCCTATAAAATTGGCCAAAGTATAGCCTTTTTTTTCCGTACAAAAAAGGGTTGACTCTTTTTGTCCGTACAAATAATATAGACGGCGTTGGTTAAGCACTACCAATAAACAGAACCCGCCCCCCTCCATGCTCGCCAAAGTAAAAAGGGGGAACGGGAACGGAATCACAAACGACCATCCTTAGCCGTTCCCTTTTATATTACTAAAAGGAATAGCTATCGGTCAAATCTGGAATAACCACCATGTTTGCCACTGTCTCCAAAAAAACAACGGCTGCCCAGCTTGCCAGCCTCTCCCGCTCCGCGTCCGGCCGTGTTATAGGAAGACTGACTGCCCGCCCATTTATGACAAATGGTGTTAAGTCTTTTTCTTATTCTTTTAAACGTGTTGAGACGGTGGAGCCTGTTTTACCCTGTGGCGGCCTTGATGAGCCAGCCAGTTATGACCCTTGGCATATAGAACCCGAAGAGACACGCGAGCCTATCCCGTTGTCTGATGATGAATTAGAGGCTTTCCGGCGCGTTTATACTGAACAGGAATGTTTATCTAATAGCTACCCTGTCGCCTACTAATCATTAAAGCCGCCCCCTTTCCGGGGGGTGGCATAAGGTCTATTTTTTGAGAGTTGTTAAAATGAATACTGCCCGCAATCAACAAAACAAGCCAGCTGTCGTGTCTGAACCTACACGTTTTGAATTTATCCGAAACCTTGCCGCTATACAGAACCATCTCAAAGTCGGGAAAGGGCATCAAAACGATTTCGGCGGTTATTCCTATAGAAACGCTGCTGATATTCTCCAGGGGTTAAAACCTATTCTGTCCGAATTCGGGTACTTTCTGCGCATCTCTTCCGAAATCGTAGAGGTTTCAGGGCGGCATTATGTACGAACCACGGTTACTATCACTGATGGGGTAAACGAGGAAAGCGCGTCAGCTATGGCGCGGGAAACGCTGGAGAAGAAAAAATATGATGACAGCCAGCTAACAGGGGCGGCGACAACGTATAGCAAAAAATACGCCCTGGAAAACCTGTTCTGTATTGATGAAAACAAAGACGCCGATTCATGGGATAACAGAGACAACCAGCGCGGCCAGGATAATAGGCCACAATACAGCAACCGCCGCCAACAACACATGCAACAACAAAACAACAAGCCACATCAGAACCACCAACAACCTAACAATAACCGTCAAAATACTGATTATAATTTTCAACACCCACCCGCCCAACAACCACAGCAGTCTGGTGTACCACCTCGCCCGGGTTCCCCTGTCCTTACGCCTGCACAGGTTCAAAACATACGCCAGGCCATGAAAATGGCCGGCTGTACGGAGCAACAATTTTGTCGAGCGGCGCGTATTGAGCAAATAGGCCAGTTGACACAATGCCGGCTGAAAAACTCGCTTGGATGGCTACAAAGAAAAGCCATTTAATCCCCCCAAAAAAAAGCCCCGAACGCCGGGGCTTTAGTAAGTAGTCCTAAACCATAAAACAAGGCTTAAGGGATGCGCCCGATAAGCCCGTCGCTAGTTTATAGCCTATGCTCTGATTCTTTCAAAAAGTCCCAACAATCTATGTAATAGGGACTATACGAGGGTGTAGAGATGGCAGATATTGACGGCAAGCTCATCGGCCAGATTTTTAATAGTATTCCCTATTCAGAAATTATCGGCGCACCTCTGAAAGCGGCCTCTGATGCTGCTATCAAACAAAGCAAAGAGGTAGCGGATTTTTTATTAAAAGTTGGCTTTGATACTGATACAGAAAGCGGCGTAAAAAAAGCTATCAACGTGACGTTTGAGCACAGCGCCACCGCGTCAGACGGTGAAACTAAAACCGAATCCGTTACCATGCCCCTACTTGCTATGATTCCGCTTCCTAATATGCAGATAGATTCAGGCGTTATAACGCTAGATGTGGAAGTTTCACAATCGGCCGTTGTTAAAGAAAATATTGAGGCGGGCGGCGAGGCTGAAGGGCGGATCGGTTGGGGGCCGTTCTCTGTATCTATCAAAGCAAAAGCCAGCTATTCCAAAGAGAACACCAGGAAAACGGATACACGCGCCAAGCAACATATAGAGTTGCACGTTAAACAGGCTCCGCTTCCTGAGGGAATGAATCTGGTGTTAGAGATTTTGCGAAATAAAGCCATTGAGGGAAAAGCCCTGCCTGATAAAGGGCCGATAGCTGGTGGTACTGGTACTGTTACACCTACGCCCACCCCTAAAACTCCGGTTATTAATTAATGCCCCTGTTTAAAAAACATGGTGTATCGCTGTCTGAGTTTGTGCGGGGCATTGTAAAAGCCCTGACTGATGCACAGCAGGCGATACCATACGCCCGTGAAGAGCACCTGAATCAGCACATGGAAGAAAACATAAAATCCGGAGAAATATTCTATACACCAAAAACCATAAAAGTTGATGTAGGGGAAAACCGGCGCATAGAGGTTCCTACATACAACCTTTCGCAGACCAATACGATCGGGATAGATTCCGCCTGTATACGTTGCACGGCTCGAATTATAGATATGGAAACAGTACAAAAAAGCGGGGATATGTCCTGCGGGGAACAGTACGCGGTTTTTTCTGTGTCTCCTGGATTGCAGGGTAAAAATAGCTTTGAGATGGAAATAAAGTTCCAGCAACGCGAGCCGTCAGAATCAGAATCGAGACTGATAGAGGCTCATGAATCTGTGGTTGTTGAATCTGTAGGGGATTAAAAGCCAATGGCAATAATTCTAACCCCTGAATCTATATTTGCAAAAACTCGCGCCGTAGATGTATTTACATTATCTACACTTGTGTATCCAGGTGATGAACCGTTGACAACCCAGGGTATAACCTGTGGTTCACTAAAGAATCTAATAGGAAAATTAAATGTAGCCCCACCGGTACCAGTTATGGTTGATCCGTTCGACCATTGCATCATGAAACCATCAGAGTAGATTCTAAAATTACCGTTCGCGTTTGTTCCGTTTCTAGTAACAGTGGCTGAATTTCCGCTGATGTTTCCAAGTAATGGCCCCAATAATGGAACTGTGCCCGTAGTGGTTCCCGTTCCTCTGGTTGCTGCGGATCTCAAACCAAGATTATTCCTGGCTGATGCGCTATTTGTTAAATCTGAAAGATTACTTGATTCTAAAAGGTATCGAGCATCGGCCTCTGATTGAGTAGGAACCCCGCCTAAATTTGTCCTGGCCAATGCGTTATTTGTTAAATCTGAAAGATTACTTGATTTCCTCAAAAAGCTTGTCCCGGCTGTCGCCGTTGTTATGTATCTGGCATCGAGTCCGGCAAAATCTACCAGACGCCAATTAGTTGTATTAGTTGGCTGGGTGTTGTTGTTGTTAATCAGTGATTCATAAATACGGTTATTAAATAAAACGCGAGAATATATAGGATAATTAAAAGGTGCTCCGCCGTTGTTGGCGCTTGTTATAAATTCAGGGGTTCCGCGCTGATAATATTCTTGTAATGTGCTGGTTATATCAAATAGCGCCTGATTGTACATCTGACGCTCTATCCGGCGGGCGGATGGGTCTGTTGCTGGGTTTCTTGAATACGATGCTCCATAACCCTCATTATAACTAACAGCCCCGCTGTTTTGGGTTTCGTCAGGTATGTCTGCTCTGTCGCCAGTTGTTGCCCATGGAAACCTAAAATATTTAGCCATATTATGCCCCGGGGTGTTTTACATTTGGAAATGTTGGACGCCATGAAGACGACGGAAAACCAGCCGCCTTCTCTCTGTTTGGGTTTCTTAGTGCCGCCCTGTAGGTTTGGATCTGTTCGCGCTCTTCTGTTGTGTATGGGCTGTCTGGGAGTAGTATCGAATCTGTTTGTGATAGTTCCCTTTTTGCCCATTGCCTTTCTCTGTTTTTTTGTTCTTCGATGGTTGGCGGGGTTAATAAAACTTCTACCGGGTATTTTCCTGTTTTATCTGTTTTCCATTTATACCCTGGCTTGAGAGGGGTTCTGAACAACTCTTTAGCCCCCCTTGGCCTGTCTGCCATGGTGGGCGTGCGTTCTCT
>JAAHTH010000393.1_pt1 | contig 42141 bp, 37 predicted proteins | sample 6116091 | NCBI WGS metagenome assembly JAAHTH01 (sample SAMN13939990, study PRJNA603662) | sponge metagenome | isolation source: marine sponge | host: Mycale hentscheli | place: New Zealand | collected 2006 | reverse complement strand
TGCTCTGAATACGATACAAGCTCGCGCGAACTACATGCTGTCGATATTCTGCCGGACCAATTTCTTTGTTTTCCATATTTACACTCCATGCGTTAATTTGGCGCGAAGTCTACTTAAAATTCTTTGGTCTGGGAAGATGGTGTAGTTAGCGCGCTTACCTTGAAGTAAGACTTGAAGCTATTAGAAAATTCGTCAACAATATGAGGCATGCGGACGTATGCGGCACTATTAGCAATGGTTTTTCTCTTGGGCTCCTGTGCGCGTGCTCCCATTAAAGATATCTCTGATGCGTTGCGCTTAAGTGAAACAGAGCCAAATCTCCGTGAGTCCCTGCCTCTTAAACCATTAGTGATCGCGATTAAGCGTGAAATCTCACATTTGTATAAAACTCGGCGCAAGCAATCGATGCAATTTGGTGATCGATTGGTACCAGTGGAAGATTATATTCTCGGATTGAGATATTTCGTGGAGCTTATTTATAAGCACCAAGATTACGTGTCACTGTGGAAGATGGTACGAGAAGAGTTTGAAATATACGAGTCCTACGGCCGCAAAGAATGGGGTGAGGCCTTTATTACATCTTATTACGAGCCGCTGATTGAAGGGCGTAAAAAACCCCAAGGAAAGTTCACGCAGGCGCTCTATATACTGCCAAAAGATTTAGTTGAAATTCGTATGCGTGAATTTGGTGAACGCTTTGCCTTGGCTCCCCCAGCTGTGCGCGGTCGACTCATGCAAGATGAGAATAATGAATTAGCCGTGGTGCCTTATCTATCGCGGCAGGAAATTGATGAAGGACAGGGGCTAAACGGACAGGGCTTGGAGTTAATGTACGTTGACCCGATCGAATCGTTCTTTTTGCAAATCCAAGGATCGGGAACGGTACGCCTGCAGGAAAACAGCCGGGAATTTCGCGTCGGATATGCAGGTCAGAACGGACATGCGTATAAGCCTATTGGGCGCTTCCTTACCCATGTGATTCCGCTGAAGGAAATGTCTTTGCAAAGAATTGAAGCCTATTTGCGCACCTTGAGTCCTCGGGCATTGCAACGTTATCTCAATATGAATCCAAGCTATATCTTCTTTAAACCGCTCAAAGAAAATGCTCTCACCTACCTAGGGGTTCCAGCAACTGCGGGGCGAACTATAGCCATTGATCGAAAGTATAACCCGATGGGAGCGCTTGGAATTTTGGAGTTTCAGAGCCCGATTTTTAATTCCAAATTAGATATGAAACCAGCTGCCTGGAAAGGCGTGGCTAATTTTGTATTGGCGCAAGATGTGGGCGGAGCCATTAAGGGGCCTGGAAGAGTAGATGTTTTTTGGGGACGAGGAAGCGCAGCGAAGCAGGCAGCTGGCGTAATGAAGCAAACTGGAAAGTTATATTTCTTGGCCCCGAGTGAAAAACTTATTTCGAAACTGAAGGAAAGAAGACACAACAATGAAGTTCGACGGCTCTAAAACGGGCGAACATTTTATTCTAGGATTTCATGGAAAGACGGTGCCCGATTGGCTGAGGGACTACGCAAATCAGTTTAGCCTTGGCGGTGTTATTTTCTTTGATTATTACTGCCAGACAAAACGATATGAAAATAATATTTACGATATCGAACAAGTGACGGCCCTGTGTGAGGAAATACACGAGTTGAACGGGACCCCGCTGGTTTTTGTTGATCAAGAAGGTGGTAAGGTTCGACGATTGAAAGAGAGCAAGGGGTTTAAAAATTATCCAAGTCAGAAGTTATTTAATACTCTTAGTCGCCAGGAGAAACTTGATTTCGCTCGTGCCTCGTTTACTGAGTTGCAACGTTTGGGGGTTGATTTTAATTTAGCTCCAGTGGTCGATTTAGACTTAAATCGAGGAAATTCTGACATCGGTAAGGTTGAACGTTCCTATTCAGCTCACAGCAGTGATGTGCAAGAGAATGTGAAGTTGGTTGGGCAAGTGGCTAAAGAGGTTGGTGTGCAGCTCTGTTTAAAGCATTATCCGGGAGTAGGAGGCGCTTCAAAGAATACGCATGAGGAGTTAATCGATTTGACAGACTCCTACACGGAAAAGCAGGAAGACTTATTCCATGAGCTTGTTTCCGTAGTCCCCGGGTTAGCTATATTGGTTTCTCACGGAATAATGAATAATTGGGAGCCAGGAATTCCAGCTTCCGTTTCACGGACAGCAATTTCTCGCATTCGTACACGCAATGAGGAAGTTCTCTGCATTACAGATGATATTCATATGGAGGGATTGCAGAGAGCGGTTGCTTCGGAAGAGGCGACATTGCATGCGCTGGATGCCGGTATAGATCTGGTACTAATTGGCAATAATATGCGCAATGAGGAAAGTTCTTGCATAGGCTTTGTAGAATCTGTCATTAAGAAGGCTGAGGCCAGCACGGGATTTGCGGCAATATTAGATGCTTCATCTAACCGAATTCGTTTGCGAAAACAAAAAGCGCAAGCTAACCGGACAATGTAGAGATAGAGAATGGCCCTCCAAAAAAAACGCATACTTGTAGACGCCAGAATGGTTAAACTCCAAGGGCATGGCATTGGTAACTACGTGTTGGATTTGGCTAATGCCTATATGCAAGCAACACGTACGGAAGATTTCCCCTTTGAGCTGCATTTCCTCCTAGGTGCCAATAGCCCGAGCTATGGAGTGTGGCAGAGTCTCTCTTGCTCACGTTCTCAGGTGCCGTTTCTGTCAAAAAAAGAAATTATGGGACTTGCTCCAGAGATCAGGCGCCTGAATCCAGCAGTCTTTCACAGCCCTAGCTTTGCGAGTTTGTTTTCCTATCCTTGTCGATTTATCCAGACAGTGCATGACCTGAATCATCTCTATTTTGGGTCATTCAGCCAAAAGCTATATTACAAAACTCTATTGCGTGCCTCATTGTGGCGCGCAGATGCCATTTGTTCTGTTTCACGGACTAGCCAGAGTGAACTGGCAGAATGGTTAAACATTCCAAAATCAAAAATTACCCTTGTCCCCAATGGAATCCCGGAGCTGAATTTTGTACCGCTAAATGCAGAGAGTTACGCTGAGCTAGGATTGAAGCCAGGTCAGTATTTCATCTGTCTCGCTACAACAAAACCTCATAAGCGTTTGTCCTTTTTACTCTCCGTTTATGAAGGCTATCGCAAGAGCTCGAACTCTCCTTGGCCCTTGCTCTTGACCGTCGCTCCGGAAGAAATTGCTGGACAGCCGCAAGAAGGGGTGATTTGTTTGCCAAAAGAAGAAGATGAGCGTTTAGATGCCTGGATTGCCGGGGCGGCTTGTTTGGTATTTCCTTCGGTTTACGAAGGGTTTGGGCGCCCACCGCTGGAGGCGCTTTTGCAAGGGACTGCTACTATTGTTTCAGACATCGCAATAATGCGAGAAGTGATGCCGACTTCAGAAAGTGATCATATCAGATTTGTGGGAAAAGATCGGATGGAGCCTTGGGTGGATGCATTGAAACGAATAGAGCAAAGCAAGGTGACTGCGGTGCCCGAGTCGCTGAAGCAAGGAATTCTTCAGAAATGGTCCACAGAAGAGATGTGGCGCGCGCAGATTGATGTATATCAGAGAGTGAGTAAGCAATGCAGTGGTTCTTAGTGCTTGGCTTTATTTTGTTTCACATCAGTGCTTCGGCGCAGGGGCCTGTGAGTACACAGGAATCTGTGACTGTGGAGAGGGCTTCGAGTGCGCAGGGACTTATAAGTGCGAATACTGAAAAAGACCTTTCGATCTTTAGTGGTAGCCCTCTGGCGCCGTTGAAAACGGAATCGCCTCGGGACACGATGCACACTTTTTATGAGTCGATGGAAGTCTATCGGAGCTGGGCGGGAAAAGATCGTCGGAAAGCAGACCAAGCTTTATTTCGTGCGGTTCGAACTTTGAACTTAGAGGGGGTTGGCACCGTACTTCCAAAAGAACAGGGCCGAAAAGCGGCAGTTTATCTGAAAGAGGTCATTGATCGAATGATCGTTATCAATTACTCGCTGATTCCTTTGGAAGTTAAGGATGGTGATCCTCCGTGGCGCCTAAAGAACACCGAGATTTCCATTGCTAAAGTAAGGGTTGGAGATAAGGCCGGCCAATACTTGTTTACCAAGGATACGGTTCAGAATTCGCGGTCTTGGTATAAACAGATTCGGCATTTACCATATAAGCAAGATGGAGGCAAAGGAGCGGGTTATCAAGAGCCTTGGGCGCAGCAGCACGTACCCAACTGGCTGCGAGAAAAAATTTTCCTCTTTTATAATTGGCAGTGGATTGGTGTGTTTGTCGCAATTTTTTTAGGGCATTTGGCGCGACTACTGGGTACTTTAGCCTCCAGGTCTCTTCAACGTATTACGAAGCGCCTCCGGCATCGCTGGTGGAATGAAGCGCTAGTTCTCACAGAGAAACCTCTTGGTTTAGCAGCGGCTTGTCTCTTTTGGTTCTTTTCTATTCAGGCCCTTGCTTTTGATGGAAAAGCCTATTTTGTCTTTCAAGTTTTAGTGCAATTAATTTTAAGCATATCGATGGTTTGGGCTGCCTACCGTTTGGTTGACGTACTTAATGAATGTTTAATTGAAAAATCGAAGACGTCCGAAACTGCGCTAGATGATTATGTCATGCCACTAGTGCAGCGGTCCTTACGAACCTTTACGGTCATTTTTGGCGTTTTACTGGTTTTCCAGAATTTAGGGATTAACGTTATGTCCGTCCTTGCCGGCCTCGGACTTGGGGGGTTAGCCTTTGCCTTGGCTGCAAAAGACGCTTGTGCCAATTTATTTGGGTCTGTAATGATCTTAATGGACAAACCCTTCTGCATAGGGGATTGGATCAATGTTGACGGTGTGGATGGAACTGTAGAAGAAATTGGATTTCGGTCCACACGATTGCGCACTTTCTATAATTCTATAATTTCAATTCCGAACTCTGCAATTGCAAACGCGAATATCGACAATTATGGCGTACGTTGCTACCGAAGAGCCGTAGCAAAGCTAGGCCTGACTTATGATACTCCGCCGGAAAAGGTGGAGGAGTTTTGTGAAGGTGTGAAAGAAATTTTACAAACGAATAAAAATGTTCGCCAAGATTCTTTTCATGTGGTGTTTAATGCTTACCAAGCGGACTCATTAGAAATATTGGTATATTTTTTCTTAATAGTCCCAGATTGGTCGGCAGAACTAGTTGAACGACAAAATGTCTACTTGGAGATTTTACGCCTGGCAAAGGACCTTGAAGTAGAGTTTGCGTTCCCAACACAAACATTACATGTTGAATCCTTTCCTGGTGTCGAGCCCTGCTCTATTAGGTGGGTAGGCAAGCCGGGACATACAACTCCATTGAAAGAATAGAATCTGTGAATAATGAACCTATGAGTAATGAAGAACATAAATTTTTACATGATATTTCAAATCCACTAACAATTGCTCAGGGTATGGTTGATTCCCTAAAAGACCAGTTGGAAGAGCTCATGAAATGAGAAAAAGCCATTTCACCCATTTCACTGGAATTTCTAAAAAAAACAGAGTAATAGTCCTGTATATTTAGCCCATTGCAGGAGGAATTGATATGTCCAATCAAGTGACTGATTTGAATCTTGGAAAAGGTCTCGCCGAAATGCTGAGAGGTGGCGTGATTATGGATGTTATGAACGTAGAGCAGGCAAAAATTGCTGAACAGGCTGGCGCAGTTTCGGTAATGGCTCTGGAGCGGATTCCAAGTTTATTGCGTAGTCAAGGTGGTGTGGCGCGAATGAGCGACCCAAAGATGATCCAAGAGATTATGAATGCAGTAACCACTCCTGTCATGGCGAAGGTTCGAATTGGACATTTTGTGGAAGCACAAATTTTGGAAGCCTTGGGCGTTGATTATATTGATGAAAGTGAAGTCCTCACTCCAGCCGATGACGCTAACCATATCGATAAGCGAAAGTTCAAAGTGCCATTTGTTTGTGGTTGTACTGATTTAGGAGAAGGGCTTCGTCGAATTAACGAAGGTGCGTCTTTAATCCGCACGAAAGGTGAAGCGGGCACCGGAGATGTAGTTGAGGCGGTTCGACATATGCGCCAGTTAATAGGGGAGATTCGCGGATTACGAAACCTGGATGAAACAGAGTTATACGCAAAAGCAAAAGAACTGCGTGCACCATTTGATTTAGTTCAGCAGACTGCACGTGAAGGTCGACTTCCAGTCCCAAATTTTTCTGCCGGTGGTGTGGCTACCCCAGCGGATGCTGCACTAATGATGCAACTAGGAGCAGAGACAGTTTTTGTTGGCTCCGGAATTTTTGCCGATGCTAGCCCGGCGGAGGCTGAAAAGAGGGCTAAAGCAATCGTGAAAGCAACTGCTGGATTTGAAGATCCTCGAATCGTCTTAGAGGCAAGCACAGGATTGCCGCAGCCAATGGTGGGGCAATCAATTGGATCAATTAAGAAGAATGACCGACTGGCGGACCGAGGTTGGTAATCGGAGTCTTAGCCCTACAGGGTTGTGTAGAGCCACATATTGAAAAGCTCCAAGGTCTTGGGGTTGGGGTTAAGCGCATTCGTAAGCAAGAGAATCTGCAAGGGTTAGATGGTCTGATTCTGCCTGGCGGCGAAAGCACTACTATGGCGTACCTTGTGCGACTCTTTAATTTAGAGAAGCCTTTACATGAGTTAGCTAAGAAGATTCCTTTTTGGGGAATTTGTGCAGGCTCGATCTTGATGGCGAAAGAGGTTTCGAGGGGTTGGGGGACGCATCAATTATCTCTAGGTCTCGTTCGAGCGAATGTAGAGCGGAATTCCTATGGGCGGCAATTGGAGAGTTTCCGGGGGCGAATCGATTACTCTGAGAATGATGTTAATTCTAATACGGAGGTAATTTTAAACGTACCCTTTATTCGGGCGCCATATTTTTTATCCTGGGATAATGGGGTGGAAGTGCAGGGGATTTGCGACGGTCAGCCGGTTAGCTTGAAAGACGGAATTCATAGCATTACGAGTTTCCACCCAGAGCTGTGCGATTCCATATTCTTTCATCAGAAGTTTGTGGACCTCTGTACAAGTATGAGCGGGCATGGGTGTGCTAGCGAGCATGTCTACTAGTAAGTGTCTGCACACTAGTGAGAGAAGTACCTTGGTTCCGCTCCCGATTTCCATTTAATATTACAACCGATACTAGCAACCTGCTCGCTTTCTGGAACAAGTTCCCCCTTCAGTCCTAGCTCCACTGCCTTGCGCATATCTTCCCCGGAAGGAGGGGTATTATTGCTCGGGCTTGAGCCATCAAATCGTCCACGATAAATGAGCTTACGGTCCTTATCGAAGAGGTAAAAATCCGGAGTGCAGGCGGCATTATAAGCTTTAGCCACAGACTGGTCCTCATCAAAAAGATACGGAAAGCTGTAAGCAAACTCTTGTTTGTCTTCGGCCATTTTCCCCGGGCTGTCATCAGGGTATTTGGAGACATCATTGGAGTTTATCGCAACAACGGCGAGGCCTTTCTCGCCGTACTCCTTGGCAAAACTCGAAAACTCTCTTTTAATGTTAATGACAAACGGACAATGGTTACATATAAACGCAACCAGTAGCAGGGATTGATTTTTAAAATCCTCGATGCTGCGGCTTTTCCCATCTGTGTCTGGTAGTTTAAAAGATGGTGCCGCAGTACCAAGGGCCAACATAGTTGAAGGTGTTTTAGCCATGGAGCCCACTCTAGCAAGCTGAGCGTTGGTTGCAAGTAGGATTTAGTATGGCCACGGAATATAGGCATAGAAAGGTTTATGTGATGCGAAAAAGCTACGCCCAAAGCAATCTAGAAATTGCTGATTATGTCGAGCAAACGTTTGTGCCTGAGGATACGGTACTTATATCGGCTCGGGAAAGAGCTAAGGCAGAAGGGTTGCCAGAGATTCAAGTATGTTCCATGGATGCGTTGCATTTAGAAATGCTAGTTCGAATTTCTGGGGCAAAAAAGCTAGTTGAGGTGGGAACTTTAGCCGGTTATTCCGGGATTGCTCTCATGCGGGGAGCAGGTTCAGGCGGGAAACTGGTTACCCTGGAAAAGGACCCCCAGTGTGTGACCGTTGCTAGAGAGAACTTTAAAGCAGCTGGTCTATCTGAGTGCGTTGAGGTTATAGAGGGAGATGCTCTAAGCTCACTGGATAGGATTGCACCCGATGGTCCCTTCGATTTGGTTTTTATTGATGCGGATAAGGGAAATTATGCGAACTACTTTGATTGGGCCACAAAGAATCTAAAGAAGGGGGGCATGATAATTGGGGATAACTGCTTTGCCTTCGGCACTATTCACCAAAAAAAATTTGATCATCCAAATTCTAAAAAGGTTGCAGAGCAGTTAGATGCCTTTAATGTAGCGGTAGCGCGCCACCCAGACTTTCGTGCAACGATGTTGCCGACGGGAGAGGGAATGTTAGTCGGAATGAAGGTCGACTAGTTTTTTAATTGCAAATAACGCGAGAAAAATTTGGTGGAACGATTTTGCGCTTCCCAGAGTAGAGCTCCAACTAGGTCATCTCTGCGAATGTCGTTTATCTTGGCGCGGGTTTGCGTAATTTTTTGAATCAAATTTGGAAAGTGAGTTGTAGCTGAAAACTCCGCGAGAGTGTTGTCTAAGGACCGGTTGGAGTTTTCTTCCCAGAAAATTTTCTCTGAAAGAAAGCGATGACAGAGCTTAGGCCATTTGCTCAGGTCATCTTCGATGGCGCCGCCAAATGTCTTAGGATACCCTTCGGCACCGATAGTAGTCGTGAGTACAGGGGTGCCAACGGACCAAGCGTCCAATATTTTTCCTTTGATCCCAGCCCCAAATTTCAAAGGTGCAAGTAGGGCAATTTTATTAGACAGAAAAGTTGTTGCCGATGGAGTTTGTCCATGAAATTTAATACTTGTGTCCTTCGAGGCAATTTCCAGAATTTCTTTCGGAGCGTAGGCTCCAGCTAAGTGGAGCTTGGCTTTAGGATTTTGCCTTCGAATCTGTGGCCATAGCTCTTGAATTAGGTATAGGCTAGCCTCTAGATTGGGATGGTGTCGAAAATTTCCCAAGGAGGCGAAGTCTTTTCGTTGTGTAAAATCCTTAATATCTGTTGAAGGATTTGTACAGATAGGCATATAGCAAAGCTTGTCGTTCGGGATATTGAAGGAGTTTTGCAGTAGCTGTATTTCCGCTTTGGAAATTATGAGGCTAAAATCACTGCGATAAATAGAGGCGATTTCTCGCAACAAGCGAGCATAGGTGTCTATGGATAAATCAGACAGATCCAATAAATTGGTAGGGCGAGCCATTTTCTTGGTTTGTTTAGTGATTTGCTCACGATGATGACGTAAGAAGTGTAAGTCTTGAGTATCTAAAATTCGGATAGCATTAGGGCAATTTTCCATAACTCGAAAAGAGAACTGCTCTTCCATGATGAAACGGTCAAAAACCACAATTTCTGGATCTGTCTCTCGAATTATGTGGTCAAAACTGTCGCAGTTTAGGGAGATTGGGCGGCAGGGAATTCCTTTTTTTTGCCAATACTCAGTCCAGCAGCTTTCCTTAGAGTGGGACCAGAGTTCTACTCTGTAGCCTTGTTCTAGCAAGCATTTCAGCAGGTTTGCTGTTCGCGTGCTCGCCGCCGAAGCGTCTAGCTCCGGCCAGATGTAGGCTAAAACTACACAGGTAAAACTCATAGGGTATATATGGCGTAAGGATTTTCAAGTTTCAAGTTTCAAGTGTTTGACCTTTTTTGTAAGAACGACGAGAATGGGTATATGAACCTACTCCTAATTGACAGAGAGTCTTACACTCGAGACATGATTCGATTTGGCTTGCAGGCAGAGATGGATATGCAGATCATTGATGCGAGTAGCTGCCAGGAAGGTATTGAGAAGCTAGAACAATTTAAGGCTAATAAAAAGGCTTTAGAGCTTCTAAAAAAGGCGAGTGCAGACGAGGCTGCAATTTTGGCGTTGGACGGTAAAACTCACTTCGATGCAGTTTTTTGTGCCTACGAAGCGGATATTTTGAATATAATTAATTGGCTGAAGGAACATGATGATAAGGCCGAATTGATTGTATGGAATAAGGCTCGCGCTGAGAATGTGATGGAGCAGGATACTTCTGGCATCCATACTTACGTGGTAGACGAGGATGTTGTTGAAAGCTTAAAAGAAAGATTACGGACGTTAATGGTCGACCGTGAAATTACAGTAGCTCGGCCTCAGACTGGTACCTTGGATGATATCTATTGCCCAATTCGCACGCCGCTTTTGATTAGGATTTCGCCCCTAACAAGCGATATTTATATTCGCCTTTCGGAAAAGAAGTACGTAAAAATTTTCCCAGAGGGAGAAACTTTTGACCAAGATGATTTACAAAAATACTACAGTAAAAAGGGTGTAGAGTATTTATTTTTGAAAAAAGATGAAACTAGTGAGTTCCTGGGGAAGTTTCAAAGTGATCTTGATGCTTTGATAGCTAAATCGGATATCACGATTGAGGAAGCAGATGTGGCAGTAAGTGAGGCGTACGAAACTGTGCAGGAACTTTTACAACGCGCCTCTCTTACAGAAGAATTAAAGGAAGTTGCACGAACAGCGGTAATGGTTACGGTAAAATCTATGGGGTTCCAACCGGAACTGAAAAAAATCCTAGAGCGATTAAAGGATAATAAAGGGCATTATATTTCCTCTCATTCGATGCTAACAGCGCACCTTGCTTGCGCTATTTCCGCTGGCATGAGTTGGCAATCTTCGGCTACCTATGAAAAACTCACACTAGCTGCCTTCATGCATGACATAACCTTGACGAATGATAGCCTTGCGGCAGTGCAGTCTTTAGACGAATTAGAGGAACGAAAATTAGAGTTCACTGACGAAGAAGTGAAAGCATTCCGCAATCACCCAATGGATGCCTCTAATCTTGTTTATCAAATGAAGAGAATTCCAGCAGATGTAGACGTAATTATCAACCAACACCACGAGCGAACAGATGGTTCAGGTTTTCCGCGAGGCTTAATGCACATGCATATTGGCTATCTCTCTTGTATTTTCATTATTAGCCATGACTTAGCTCACTTTATGCTTTCACACAAACAACATGAAGGAACGTTAGAAGAATTTGTTGCTACCCATAAAAAGCACTATTTGAGGGGCAACTTCCAAAAGGTTCTAGATCTAATTGTCAGTGAGTATGTGAGAACATCATAATAGAGGTTGGTCACGCGTTGCTTTACTGTTACAAACCCCATCATGAATGTAGAAGCAAAGCAAGGTACAGAGACGAAGCAGATTCGTACCTTTGATCCAAATAAGGTCCCCAGGTCAGAGGAGTTTCCAGAAGTTGAATTGCCGGAACCGCCGTACGATATTGAAGTGGGTTGCGGTGCGGGATACCACTCAATTCAATACGCCAATCGTTTTCCCAATCACACCATGATTGCAATCGAGCGTACGCACAAGCGATTTGCAAAATTTTTAAGTCGGATTCACGGGAATAAGATGGGAAAAAATTTGATTCCCATACATTCAGATGCGTTAATTTGGATCGTACATCACATTCCACCAAAGTCAGTGGGACGTTATTTCTTTCTCTATCCCAACCCGTTTCCGAAAAATCGTCGTTGGTACACCATGCCTTTTATGCAGTTTGTGATCGAATCCTTGCAGGATGGAGGTACAATTTCTATGGCGACAAACATTAAGGAACACCACCTTGAAGCAAAGAAATATTTTCAGCACCACTGGAATCTGACTCTAGAAGAAGATCGCAAAGTGGAGTCTGGGGAAGAGCCACGTACGCATTTTGAAAAAAAATATTTGGAGCGTGGGGAAGACTGCTGGAATCTAATGGCTGCGAAGCCAGTGGGCTGGAGTGCGGAGGATTGCACGGCGCCCACTCCCCATCCACACTAATTTATTCATGCAATCGTAATATCCTCACATAGATACACATCTTGAATTGCATTCAATAGCTCAACTCCTTCTCTCATCGGCTTTTGGAAAGCCTTACGTCCAGAAATTAAGCCAATGCCGCCTGCACGCTTGTTAATTACGGCAGTCTTGATTGCATCGGTCATATCATTCTTTCCGCTTGGTCCACCAGAGTTGATTAGACCTACACGACCCATATAGGAGTTCGCCACTTGATAGCGAGTTAAGTCAATTGGGTGATCCGAGGAGATCTTATCGTACATTTTTGGTGAATATTTGCCGAAAGAGCCTTTTTGCTTATTGATCTTTTCGTATCCACGATTTAGTTCAGGCAGTTTCTGCTTAACAATGTCAGCTTCAATAGTTGCACCAAGGTGGTTTGCTTGGCCTGTTAAATCAGCAGAAGTATGGTAGTCCACACCATTCAATTTAAAACCAGAATTTCGTGTGTAGCACCAAAGAATTGTCGCCATTCCCTCTTCATGGGCCATTGCAAAGGCCTGGCTAACTTCCATGATTTGTCGTGAGCTTTCTGGAGAACCGAAATAAATCGTTGCACCAACGGCAGTTGCCCCCAGATCCTTCGCCTGCTTGATTGTTGAAAACATCACTTGATCAAATGTGTTTGGGTAGCTCAAAAGCTCATTATGATTGATTTTCAAAACGAACGGGATTTTATGAGCATATTTGCGAGCTACGATGCCTAAATTTCCAAGCGTAGTCGCAACTGCATTACAGCCGCCTTCTAAGGCTAGTTTACAAATATTCTCCGGGTCAAAATACTCTGGGTTCGCTCCAAATGAGGCTCCTGCGGAGTGCTCGATTCCTTGGTCCACTGGAAGAATGGAAAGATAACCAGTATTAGCTAATTGACCTGCTCCAAAAAGCGACTGGAGCGATTTCAACACATTTATCGGTCGATCACTTTGCTGAAAAATTCGGTCAACAAAATCGGAACCAGGCAGAGTTAGACTACTTTTTAGAATTTTTGGGTCATTAAATTCTAGTAAAGTCGAAGCGTCGTCGCCCAGTCTACTAGTGATTTGGCCAAAATTTAACATGTATTTCTCCCTGAAATATCTCTATGAATCGTCTTTAATGTCTCTACGGGTCACTCTAAAGGGATATCACTGGTGGGTTATATTGGCAAACGCCTGCAGTATCTAGGCACTTTCGACTGTGTGAAAATAGTAGGCGGGAGTCTCATAAGGATGAGCTTCGTGTAATGCACGTTCAATCACATCCAAATGCTCCAGAGCGCAAACCATTTCAACTCGCAACTCTTGCACTTTCTCAATCTCGCCAACTTCGCCAAGGGTCGGATTTGCGCCGGATAAAGGGCGAAACTGCCCAGTGCCCAGAGTCTGCCAGACGCAAGCTTCATAGTTGCCAATTCGGCCAGCCCCGGCGGCAAAAAGTGCTTCTTTCAAAGATTCCGCATCTGCTTCCGGAACGTAGACGACAAGGGAGTAGATTTTTTTGCGTTTTGCCAAAAGGAAAAGCCCTTCTTTAAAGCGCTCGATTGGGTTGAAATAAATCAGCAACAATTTTTCGCAACCGGGCGATCTGCATGTGCTAACCCTAGCATAAGCGACTAGCTTCCAAAATAGACGAGACTATATAAAAAATATCTAGGTAAGGAATAAGTTGGCCTTATGAAAAGAGGAGAGCCTTCTTGACTCACGATGCAAAGCTCGATAGCTCACTCCCAACAATTTAGATGGTGTGCCTAGTTATTTGAGCTCTGGGAGGGGGTTGAAGATGAGGTTAGGGGGATTTCTTGTCTTATCGGTGGCATTGATTATTGGTGTAATGGGTATGGAGCAGGCCGAGGCAGCTATTCGCTCTATGGCTTTGACTATGGCACCAGAGATCGAAGATATCGATTGGGAGAGTCTGGACATGCCTTATTCGGACGCCGAATGGGAGCATATTCTTGCCAACTGTACTCCGGAAAGACCGGAAGATAAATTTCTCTATTGGGAGGATTTTAAGGGTGTTGTTGATTTTGCCGGACTTAAGGCTCGCTATAAAGTGGTCTATGAGGGCAAACGCCGCTTAAAACACCGGGCCTTCTATGATGTGGAGAAAAAAGAGTTTCGCATTCCATGGGCACGGAAATCGGGGCGGAGTCTCTATGTGGCGAAGCGCTTCATTCGTTCGGTCACTCGGCATATTGAGATTGCTCTTAAGCAAGGCTATGTCGACGCTGTAATGTTCTCCGATATGGGTCATAACCATTTTAATATTCTGATGGAGCGCTATAAGAAAGTTTACTTGGGAATGAAGGATTATGGACGGCAATACGAGATGTACTTGGCGGACCCAACTTTGCTCATGGCCTATCATACTGCGGAACAGTTGGAGACGGCTAAGCGAAATGAGGAAGGGAAGCTAACTGTGAGCAACGATCGGCATATGGGCTGGCGCTACTATACCCGCAATCTAGTAGGAGATAATGATCCGCGAAAACGTCCAGAAATCTACCTGGAGCGGAAATTTGTTTACAACACGATTAAAGATATTCCGGGTTATAGATGGGGGGCTGGAATTGATCTTTCAGCCAATAAATCGGCTTGTTTTCCGTTCAAGCATAAAGGAAAGACCTATTATTTCGATATTAGCTTTGAGGCGCTTACGCCGGACCCAGAAAGATCTGCGGGTGGCGCGGGAGACTTCTATTGAAGTGAGATGATACTTTCAGGTCGATATTGTACAAATAATTGATATTGTACAAGTTAAGTGACATTGTACAAGTAAGTATGGACGTGAAAGAGATTCAGCTTTTCAATACACGCACCCGGACTAAGGAGCTATTTAGGTCGCAGGACCCTAATTTTGTTCGGATCTATTGTTGTGGCCCTACCGTCTATCACTACGCACACATTGGCAATTTACGGACCTACGTTTCCGAGGATGTGATGTTGCGCGCGCTCCATATGGCGGGCTATAAATTTGAGCATGTGATGAATATCACCGACGTTGGCCACTTAGTGGATGATGGAGACGATGGTGAGGACAAAATGGAAAAAGGTTCGCGCCGGGAAGGGAAAACCGCTTGGCAGATCGCAGAAGAATATACGCAGGCATTTTTTAAGGATACAGAGCGATTAAATATCATTCGTCCGACAGTGATTCCCAAGGCTACCGATCATGTGCAGGAAATGATTGCTCTTGTACAAAGGCTTGAAGAAAAGGGGATTACCTATAGGACCTCGGACGGCATTTACTACGACACGAAAAAATTTCCAGCCTACGCAGATTTTGCGAAGCTGGATATAGAAAATTTAGAAGCGGGCAAGCGAGTGGAGATAGGCGAAAAGCGTAATCCAACGGATTTTGCGCTTTGGAAATTTTCTCCCGAAGAGGAGCAGCGTCAGATGGAGTGGGACTCCCCTTGGGGCAAGGGCTTTCCGGGCTGGCATATTGAGTGCTCGGCGATGAGCGAGAAATACCTTGGCGCGACGCTCGATATTCATTGGGGTGGTAAGGATCATATTCCTGTCCACCACACCAATGAAATCGCCCAGAGCGAAGCTGCTAATGGTTGCCGTTTTTGTAATTACTGGCTGCATGGAGCTTTCCTGACAGAAGATCGTGGCAAAATGAGTAAGAGCCATGGTGAGTTCCTAACCTTGCAGGTTTTGATCAATAAGGGGTATGACCCGCTCGATTATCGTTTTTTCCTCCTGCAAGCGCATTATCGTACGGAGCTAAAATTTTCTTACGAGGTATTAGATTCAGCTAAACAGGGGAGGCTCGGGCTAGAACAGCGATTTAAGGAATGGCAGGATTTGAATGCTTCGTTTGAGTCGGATGCGGAATATGAGCGACTACAATCTGAGTTTGAAGCCGCAATCCTCGATGATTTGAATACGGCGAAAGGATTATCGACTTTGTTTGAGGTGGTTAAGTCTGCCACATTGCCAGACGCAGCCAAAAAATCTCTTGTTCTTAATTTCGATGAAATTCTGGGTCTAAAGCTTGCCGAGTCGATCGAACAAGCCCAGGCTGGAGAAGATATTCCCGATGATATTGCCGCAATAGTTTTGGCCAGAGATGGGGCTCGTAAGAATAAAAACTGGGCTGAATCGGATCGTTTGCGAGATGCACTCCAAGCGGCGGACTATTTGGTGGCCGATACTTCGGAAGGAACAACAATCAAACGAAGTGGTAAATTAAGGAGAGACCCTGTCGATGAATGAACCAGAAGCACAATTTCGTAAACGGTTTTTAGAGAAGCTTTATTCCCCTCATTATAATTTCGTGACGGTTGAAGTGGGTATGCCAAAAGGACATAAAACCCAAGCCGTTCGCGACGGCTGCCATATGCTGGGGCAAAAGGGAACGGACGCACTAAATCTTGCAGACAATCCGAACGCTGATGTGAAGCTACACCCGCTCGCCTTCCAGTCACGCTTGCAGCAACGGGGGCCCGCCTACCTCGATACGGTCTACCATATAACTTGTCGGGATAAGAACCTGATTGCTCTGCAGACAGAGATTATGGGTTGTGCGGCAATGGATACCACTTCCATTCTTGCGGTGACCGGTGACGCAGTTGGTAAGGGACCGGAGCCAGCAAAGGGTGTTTATGAAGGGAATTCGCTGAAGCTCATTGAATTGATTCGTTCGATGAATCAAGGTCGCCTAGTGAGTGGAGAAGAGTTGGAGCAGCCGACAGACTTATTAATTGGCGTTGCTTATAATGCGAATGCGAAAAATATTGAGCAAGAAACAGAGCGTCTCATAAAAAAAATCGAAGCGGGAGCACATTTTGCAGAAACACAACCAGTGCATAGTAAAGAGTCTTTTGATCGTTGTGTAGAAACACTCTACAAATACAACCTTTCACAAAGTCGATTTCCAGTCATTTTTGGGTTGATGCCAGTCATGAGCCGAAGGAACGGCGAGTTTTTGAATAAGTATTTCTCTGGAATTAACATTCCTGAATCGCTCTTAAAAGAGTTCGATAAGGTAAAAACGAAGGCAGATAGAGAGCGAGTAGCCTATGCACAAGCAGCAGATCTCGCAATGTACTTTGCTCAAGATGGTACAAATAATTATTATGTTATTTGTCCGTTTAGGAAGTATGAATTGGTTGCTCGTATCGTTGAATTTGTGAAATTTGGATATTCCGCTATTTCTTATGATGGGGATATGATTGTGCAAAGGGATTTTGCCCGTTCCCCAAGGCTTGTGGGCTCTAAGGATTTAGACTCGCAAGAACGCAAGGCGACGGATGCGGAGCGCGTAGCTCGTGTTTATGATGCTGGCGTTAGGAAGCTATAGATGATTTGAGCGACTAAGGAGGAATTATGGGCCGAATTGTGACCTATGTGAATTCGTCGGTAGGGAAAAAACAGCTTATGGCTATCACGGGCCTGCTGTTAAGTTTGTTTACCCTTACCCATATGGCGGGAAATCTTTTGCTACTTTGTGGGCCGGAACCTTATAACAAATATGCATACACGCTGACTTCGAATCCGGCGATCTATATTGCCGAAGCAGGTTTAGTCTTTCTTTTCTTGCTTCATGTGTATTGTGGCATTCGTGTAACGATTGATAATCGCCAAGCGAGACCACAGGGCTATTTTGTCCAACCCTCAGGAGAAAAGGGTGGGGTGTCGGCAGCTTCCAAGACTATGATCCTGACTGGTATGTTGCTTTTGGTTTTTACAATCTGGCATTTAATCACCTTTAAGTTCGGTCCGAGTGGCCCACCAGATTATGAAGTTATGTATGATGGCGTTGTCATGCGCGACCTGTATAAACTAGTGGCGGAATCCTTTAGGAGTCCAGGCTATGTGACTTGGTATCTTTTTTCTATGGCAGTCCTTGGACTGCACTTATCCCATGGAATTTCTTCGACCTTCCAGTCACTTGGCATTAATCACCCTGGGATTAATAAATGTGTTCGCTGTGGTGGCCCTGTCCTAGCCTGGCTTATTGCAGTTGGATTTTCTATCACACCAATTGTGTTGTACTGGAAGGGGTAGAGGGTAATGAATAAACTAGATTCAAGAGAACCGAGTGGAGCAATCGAAGAGCGTTGGCAGAAGCATAAATTTAACATGAAACTGGTAAATCCAGCCAACCGTAGAAAATACGATATTATCGTAGTTGGAACTGGGTTAGCAGGTGCGTCTGCAGCAGCGACACTGGCTGAGATGGGGTATAATGTTAAGGCTTTTTGTATTCAGGATTCTCCGCGAAGGGCTCACTCGATTGCAGCCCAAGGTGGAATCAATGCAGCAAAAAACTATCAGAACGATGGGGATTCGGTTTATCGACTGTTCTATGACACTGTAAAAGGGGGCGATTTCCGTTCTCGAGAGTCGAATGTCTATCGTCTAGCGGAAGTCTCTGTAAATATCATTGACCAATGTGTGGCGCAAGGGGTGCCTTTTGCGCGCGAATACGGTGGTACACTAACCAACCGCTCCTTCGGTGGTGCGCAAGTATCTCGTACTTTCTATGCTCGAGGGCAAACTGGACAGCAGCTCCTTCTTGGAGCCTACGCTTCAATGATGAAGGAAGTCGACAACAAAAAGATTGAACTCTTCACGAAGCGAGAGATGCTGGACCTTGTTGTTGTGGATAGCAAGGCTCGTGGAATTATCACGCGTAATTTGCAAAATGGTGAGATTGAAAGCCATAGAGGGCATGCTGTGCTTCTTTGCACTGGTGGCTATGGCAATGTCTTTTATCTTTCGACGAATGCAATGAATTCGAATGTGACCGCAGCGTGGCGAGCGCATAAACGTGGCGCCTATGTGGCCAATCCTTGCTATACGCAGATTCATCCAACTTGCATTCCAGTTTCTGGTGACTATCAGTCGAAGCTTACTTTGATGAGTGAGTCTTTACGGAATGATGGTCGTGTATGGGTGCCGGAAAAAGCAGAAGAGACTCGTCGAGCGCGGGAAATTTCGGAAAGTGAGCGAGACTATTATTTAGAACGGAAATATCCAAGCTTTGGTAACCTTGTCCCGCGAGATGTGGCTTCGCGAAATGCAAAGTTGATGTGTGATGAAGGTAAAGGTGTCGGTGATTCCAAATTTGCAGTCTACCTGGATTTTGCCGATGTGATTAAGCGTGATGGCGAAGATACAATCCGCGCAAAATACGGCAATCTTTTCCAAATGTATGCCAAGATCACTGGAGAGAACCCGTATGAAGTGCCAATGCGGATCTATCCAGCAGTTCACTATACTATGGGTGGCCTTTGGGTTGATTATGAATTGCAATCAACAATTCCTGGGTTGTTCGTACTTGGTGAAGCAAATTTCTCCGACCACGGTGCGAACCGATTAGGAGCTTCGGCCCTAATGCAGGGATTAGCCGATGGTTATTTTGTAGCCCCATATACGCTCGGTAATTATCTTGCCTCCACAAATCTTGAAGAAGTGGACTTGAGTAATGATGCTTTTAGGTCAGCGGCCGAAGAGTCAAAGAAAGCAACAAACAAGCTTCTCAATAGTAAGGGCTCGCGCACGGTCGATGATTTTCACAAGGAACTTGGTAAGATTATGTGGGATCATTGCGGAATGGCAAGAAATGCGCAAGGCCTTAAGGGAGCCATTTCCGATATTGGAAAGCTGAGAAAAGCTTTTTGGCAAGACGTTCGTGTTCCAGGAGACAGTGACAATATCAATGTGGAGCTAGAGAAAGCGGCGCGAGTAGGGGACTTCCTCGAACTCGGTGAGCTTATGTGTAAGGACGCGCTTCAGCGAAATGAATCTTGTGGTGGGCACTTCCGTGAAGAATGGCAAACGGATGAAAACGAAGCCTTACGCGATGATGATAATTTCTGTCATGTTTCTGCTTGGGAGTATACAGGCGAAGATAAGACAGAGAACTTGCATAAGGAAGACCTGAAGTTTGATTACGTTAAGCTTACGCAGCGCTCATATAAGTAGAGAGGATTCGAGATGTCAGGAAAAAAAGGAATGAAGCTTCACTTAAAAGTTTGGCGTCAGACGCGACCTTCCGAGCCAGGGTATATAGTGGACTATGTTTTGGACGATGTGTCGGCGGATATGTCTTTCCTAGAGATGCTAGATGTGTTGAACGAATCTCTAGTAAAAAAAGATGAAGAGCCAATTGCTTTTGAACATGATTGTCGCGAAGGAATTTGCGGAATGTGTTCGATGGTGATTAATGGAGTGCCTCATGGCTCGGACCGTGGCACGACAACTTGTCAATTGCACATGCGGAAATTTGCAGATGGCGATACGATCGTGATTGAGCCATTTCGTGCGAAGGCTTTTCCTGTTGTAAAAGATCTTGTGGTGGATCGCTCGGCCTTTGATCGAATCATTACAGCCGGTGGTTATAACTCAATCAAGGCTGGTAATGCGGTCGATGCGAATTCGATTTTGATTCCGAAGGCCGATGCAGACAAAGCATTTGATGCGGCAACTTGCATTGGCTGTGGTGCTTGTGTAGCGGTTTGTAAGAATGCTTCAGCAATGCTCTTTGTTTCAGCAAAGATAGCCCACCTAGGTTATTTGCCGCAAGGCCAAGCCGAGCGTAAGAAGCGTGCAGAACGAATGGTAAATCAGATGGACTTAGAGGGTTTTGGCAACTGCACAAACACACTTGCTTGCGAAGCCACTTGTCCAAAGGAGATCTCGAGCGAGAATATTGCGAGAATGAATCGTGATTTCTCTTGCGCTGTGCTCACTCGCCACGAGAATGACTAAGACAAAAACGCCACCATTTATCGGAGTCGCATTCATGGCTGCAGGCGGCCTTTTTCTTGTTTTTGTTGTTTTTCAGTTTCAAGGGATGAATCGCCATGAGCGTAATTTTGTGCGCCTTTGTAAGGAGATAGCCAAGGCTCATGGCTATGATAGCAAAACGATGAGAGCTTATTGCAATTGGCTGCGACGAGATTATGTCGGAGACCGCGCGCCCATGAGGGTAACTACGCCGGAGAAACTTGGTGCCCGTAAGATGCCCCATGATAAAGAAGCACGGATTTTAATTGCCCAAGACCCATATTATTTTGCAGCTCTTTCCTATTGCTATTTCTCCTTCCGTAAATGGTTTTTGGCTTCAAAAATTCAACCTCAAAATTTTGCCATGATGACCGAGGGCTTTTCGGTTTTGAAATCAGAACTAATTGCTTATATGGCTTGGATGGATACCCCGGTGGGAAAAGAATGTTTGGCCAAAGTTCATGAGAAGTTAAAATTAAAGTATGCTGTTGATCTAGTAGAGGAGCTTAAGGGAAAGGCTGCTTTGATTGCGCTTAACCCAATCGCATTCATTGGCTTAGGCAAGACCCGTGATGAGATTCGCGATGCAGTGAATGTTACTCTGGATCATGAGCGATTACATATGCTTTATGGTTATTGCCCGAAGTTGCAGAAATGGGCTGAGAAGTCACTTGAGCGCAAGCATTCGGCATATGATAATCAGTTTGATCCAGAGGCTTCGACGACGCGGGAGCACTTAGCTCATGTCTTTGAGTCGGACCCGGATTTAATCAATGCACGACTAGGTCGCTGTATTTTTTAGAACGTCTCATCAAAGGAAACACCTCCTTCAACGCCGATTTGGTAGGCAGAAACGCGTTTTTCAAAGAAGTTTGTAAGCTCCTGCACGTCTTGCAGTTCCATAAATGGGAATGGATTGCGTGAGCCATAGACCTTATTAATACCTAGGCTTTTTAAGCGTTGGTCCGCAATAAACTGCAAATACTCACGCATATTTTCTGTGGAAAGGCCGGCAACGCCTAAGCCTAGGAGATCTTCGGCAAAAGTCATTTCGCAGTCGATTGCCTCATCCAGCATCTGAACTATCATAAGCTTCATCTGGTCATGGAAAAGCTCTGGCTCTTCGGCCCGTGCAGTCTTAATAACTTCGTAGGCAAAAGCCATATGGCAGGATTCATCTCTAAAGACCCAGTTCGTGCCCGCAGCCAGGCCGTCCAATAGCCCTTTAGAACGAAGGAAGTATACATAGGCAAATGCGGCAAAGAAAAAAAGGCCTTCAATACAAGTCGCAAAACAGGTTAAATTCAGCATGAACTTGCGGCGGTCTTCAATCGTCCTTAACTCATCAATGTCTTGGATTGTATCCATCCATTTATAGCAGAATTCTGCTTTTTTCTTAATTGAAGGAATATTATGAGTGGCAGCAAATGCCTGCTCTCGCTCCTTTAGATCGGGAATATAGGTATCAAGTAGAGTGAGATAAAACTGAACATGCAATGCCTCTTCATATAGCTGACGCGACAAATAGAGCCGAGCTTCTGGTGCATTTACATGTTTATAGAGATTCAAAACTAAATTATTGCCAACGATTGAATCACCTGTAGCAAAAAAAGCCACCAGGCGAGAAATTAAATGTTTTTCTGACGGAGTTAGCTTTGAGTTTAAATCATTTACATCTTCTGAAAAATCTACCTCTTCTACAGTCCATGTGTTTTTAATTGCGTTACGGTACATTTCGTAGAAGATCGGGTATTTCATCGGTCGCAGCGTTAGATTAAATCCAGGGTCTAATATCATTGGCAAACCTCACATGTTTCTGGGTTTTCTAGCGAGCACGCTAGTGCTTTTTCTTCCGCAAAAGCTTTCTTTGGCGTTTCACTACCAACTCTACTAGTCTTGGCAATTTCTGTAGCCGGACGTGAACGTAGATAATATGTGGTCTTTAGGCCTTGTTCCCAGGCGTACATATACATACTGGATAATTTGCCAATTGTTGGGCTTTCAATAAAGAGATTGAGCGATTGCGATTGGTCAATAAACGGGCCACGATCAGCTGCCATATCAATCAGGCTTTTTTGTGGTAACTCCCAAACTGTGCGGTAAACCTTGCGGATAGAATCTGGGATCTCATTAATGCCTTGAATCGATCCATTGGCCATTTTAATTGCATTGCGAATATCTTCGCGCCAAAGCCCAAGGCTGCGAAGCTCTTCCACGAGGTAGCGATTCACCTGTAAAAATTCACCAGATAGTGTTTCTCGCTTAAATACGTTTGAAACTTGGGGCTCAATCGCTTCATAAGAGCCTACGATCGATGCGATCGTCGCTGTGGGTGCAATTGCAACTAACAGTGAATTACGAAGTCCATGCTTCTTAACTTTTTCTGCAAGGTCCTGCCAACGAGCCTCATTTGTTAACTGCTTTTTCTTCCAAAGGTATGGCTGAATCATTCCCTTGGCCGCACGAGTGTCAGCAAAGGTTTCATGTGGTCCTACTTCTTTTGCAAGTTCCATAGAAGCTTCAATGGCATAAAAATAAGTTTCTTCTTGAATACGGCGAGAAAGCTTGCGCGCCTCTTTCGAGTCGAAAGGAATGCGAAGCTTAAAGAACACGTCTTGCAAGCCCATCACACCAAGGCCAACCGGGCGCCAGCGATGATTTGAATCTTCAGCAGGCCCAATTGGGTAGAAATTGATATCGATTACACGATCCAGGTACTTCATCGCCGTTTTTACTGTTTCAGTGAGTTTCTCGAAATCGAACTGTTCGTCTTTGACGTGATTGGCAAGGTTCACTGAACCTAAGTTACAAACTGCCGTTTCTTTTTGACTAGTAATCTCAATAATCTCTGTACATAGGTTCGATAAGTGAACTGTGCGTCCGGTGTCCCCAGTTTGGTTACACTTCAAGTTAGAAGCGTCTTTGAAAGTCATCCAGCCATTCCCCGTCTGAGCTAATGTCTTCATCATACGGGAGTAGAGGTCGCGCGCCTTTACTTGCCTTTCATAGAGCCCACGTTCTTCTGCATTGAGATAAGCCTTTTCGAATTCTTTTCCATAGAGGTCCGTAAACTCTGGGACGACTTTTGGGTCAAAAAGTGACCACACTTCATCGGACTTCACTCGTTCCATAAATAGATCTGGAATCCAGTTGGCTAAATTTAGGTTATGCGCACGTCGAGCTTCGTCTCCAGTATTGTCTCGAAGCTCCAAAAATTCATAAATATCTGCATGCCAGGTTTCCAGATAGATACAGGCCGCGCCTTTACGCTTACCGCCCTGGTTTACAGCGGAAACTGAAGAATCGAGTGTCTTCAACCAAGGAACGATACCGTTTGATTGGCCATTGGTTCCACGAATTAAGGAACCGCGGGAGCGTACGCGTGTGAAGGACACCCCAATTCCTCCGGCAAATTTAGAAAGCATCGCAATGTCTGCATAGCGTTTATAGATAGATTCTAAATCATCTTCTGGTGAGTCCAGTAGATAACAGGAAGACATCTGTGGCCTACGCGTGCCAGAATTGAATAGAGTTGGCGTAGAAGGCATATAATCATGGGCCGAAATCAAGTTATAGAAATGAATTGCCTCTTCCGGAGTCTTCGATAGTCCGCAGGCTACGCGCATAAAAAAATACTGAGGTGTTTCTAATACTTCCCGAGTCTTTGGATTACGGAGTAAATAGCGGTCGCAAACCGTACGTAAACCAAAATATTCAAAACGATTTGTATGGAATGGCTTCATTGCAGCAGAAAGCTTTTCGCGATGCTTCGAAACAAAGGTATGTGTTTCATCACCAATTAGGCCTTCCATATGGCCACGTTGAATACACTCAAAGAATGTACGGATTTTTTGTGCTCGAATCTCTTCATCTACATAGGTATTCAATAGACGGGCCGCAAGTTTCGAATAGGCCGGGTCTTCCCCAATGAGAAGCGAAGCAGTTTGAATACAAAGGTTGTCCAGCTCCTTCGTAGTTGTACCATCGTAGAGCCCCGAAATCGCTTTGGTAGCCACTCTAAGCGGGTCAATTTCAGGGATGCCTTCACAACAGCGAGCCACGCGCTCAATGATCTTTGTGACATCAACTGGCTCCATTGAACCGTCGCGCTTACGAACACGCATAAGACTGGTTCCCTGAGTCTGTTTTGGTATCGCAGATTTTACTTCACCTGTATGCGATGCGATAGCTCCCAAAGACTGCTGCGTGCCTTCCATTTCCCCTCCAAATTAACTGGTAATCAAATGAACTCTAGCTAATAGAAATCTAACTCTGATATCAGGTCCAAAAATATCGTAGAGGTTCTGCTGGGGTCAAGCCGCGGAAGTGAAGAATCGTTAGAGGCCGAAATATTTTTTTTTGTAAAGAGCTAATATTCTTTGCGGTTGTGTCAAAATTAAAATGCTTCAAAGCAGCGCAAGTATAGTTTTCCACAATATTTTGTAATTTATCCAATTCAGCCGTACTATTGGGTTGGGGAAAATCATGAAGCGGGAAAATTCCAGGAGAAAGGTAGACGAGGGGTCTTTGGCTCCTACCTTTGAGGGGTTAAATCTCAAAGACGAAGAAGTTGTTTTTGAGTACCCGCTGAGTGGCAGGGTTTGGCTCATCTTTTATGGGCATGCCCGCTGTTCCCAATCTAGCGACCATTTCCATAAAGTGAATCAAATTTTTCCGTCTCTACGGGATCAAGGCATTCGTGTGATCACAGTTTTTTGTTCTGAAAAGGAATATTTTCCCGAGAATTTCAAAAAATTAGATAACCCGAAAACGGAGATTATTGTAGATCCAGAGAGGGAGATGTATCGCAGATATGGCTTGGAAGAGCGTTATTTAGAAATGTCTGTGCCACCGAGAATGCTTTCTGGATTTATGGATGCTGAAGCTAACGCTCGTGAACAGCTGGCGGAGATGGGCAATGGACAGTTTGATAGACCGGCTCATTTTTTGATTGAATCAACGGGGGCTGTTGCCAAAGCTTATTATGGGGCCCACTATAATGATCACCTCGCGTGGGAGGTGGTTCGAAATTTTACGGGCGTAGAATTTCCCGATCCCTCCAATGAAGGCTTCTTCACGCCTTCGCTTCTCCCGGACGATCAAACTAGGTTAGCCAAGACCAGTTCTGGTATTGTTGTGATCCCTCACTCACAAGGTGAGGCCGTCCAATACACCGGTGGACTTAAAAGAAAAGACTATGATGATATAATAAAGATGGACCAAGCATTTGCTGAGGCGAACACAAAGACGATAATTGGTGCTTTGGAGCAAGATGAAGTCTGTTTCTATTCACCGGAAGAATTGCAGGATGACAATAGTATACCGGCAGGCCGACTAGCAAAACAGGTGCGGGATTTTCCTAAACGAGCGCAGGAAGCATTTAATAAATCTGGGCAAGAAGTCGACTCCGAAACAGTCACCTATTTGACAGAGGCGCTTGCATTTCTAGTGAAACGTGTTGGGTCGTCTCCAAAAGCCCGTGGCGCTCGCCTTATTCGAGCCGTGATTGACTTCGTAAGTGAAGTGGACGCAGTTGACTTTAGCAATTTAAAAATGGAGCGCGACCTAGTTGCCCACACAATCAAGATATTTCAATTAGAAAAGAGTCTTAAGGCTAAACAAAACCAGTAAGGGTATCCCGTATAATCTGGCAGGCGTCTTTCAATTCTGCTTTGCTAATCACGAGTGGGGGAGCAAAGCGGATGATATTGTTATGCGTTGGTTTGACTAATACGCCGTTCTCTTTCATTTTTACGCAAATGTCCCAAGCATCGACACGGCCACCAGCTTTTACTTCAACCGCATTTAAGAGTCCTTTGCCTCGGACATCTTTAATCCAAGGGTAGTCCATAGCGCGCATCTCTTCGCGAAAAACTTCGCCTAGAGAATCGGCCTTTTCCGCTAGGTTTTCGTCGCGCAAAATTTCCAGAGCTGCAACGGCCACTTGGCAAGCAATTGGATTACCGCCATAAGTAGAACCATGCTCACCCGGCTTAATACACATCATGACTTCATCATCGGCAAGAACTGCTGAAACGGGGAGCATTCCGCCTGAAAGTGCTTTGCCAAGAATCAAAAGGTCCGGACGAACCTCTTCATGATTTACACAAAGCATGCGTCCTGTTCGCGCCAAGCCAGTCTGGACTTCATCAGCGATCATTAATATATTATTTTCAGAGCAAACCTTGCGCACCTGCTGCAGATAACCCGCGTCTGGAACAAAAACACCAGCTTCGCCCTGAATCGGCTCCAGTAGCACGCCAGCAACATTCCCATCGGCTTTGATAGAGGTTTTTAGAGCATCAATATCGTTATAAGGAATCACTTCGATTCCTGGCATGTAAGGGCCAAAACCTTTGCGAGACTCCGGGTCTGTAGAAATGGAAACTGCTAGGATAGTGCGGCCGTGGAAATTGCCACTCATAACGATTAATTTCGCCGCATTTTCAGCGATGCCTTTTTTCAAATAAGCCCATTTACGCATTAACTTAATGGCGGTTTCAACACCTTCCACACCAGTGTTCATTGGAAGAACTTTGTCATAATCAAAAAACTCTGTAATAAATTTTTCATAGGGCCCCAGGCAATCGTTATAAAAAGCCCGAGAAGTGAGGCTCAGTTTTCCCGCTTGCTCCTGCATTACTTTCACAAGCTTTGGGTGACAATGCCCTTGGTTGACCGCCGAATAAGCCGAAAGGAAATCAAAATATTTTTTCCCCTCTACGTCCCAGACAAAAACACCTTGGCCCTTAGAAAGTACTACTGGTAGAGGGTGGTAATTATGGGCGCCATACTTGTTTTCTAGTTCCAGAAATTGTTTGGAATTCATTTAAAACCTCACTTAGCCTTCTTCCATAATACCGGCAACGCGCTTCCCTAACTTGCCACGAGGCTCTGTCTTTTGCTTAGTTGCGACGATGTATCCAAGGTAGGTCGGATCATTTTCTTCAGCCTCGGTGCGATAGAAAGTACCGTCACCTTCACCATCATCATCGTCTGCTTCCCAATATACATGGGAGCTGCTATAGCCAACTTCGGTGAGCATATCTCGAATCTCCCGAATGGACCACATGCGCCACTCATAAGCAAAGGCTTTATCCAGTCGCGGTCCACCTTTTGGATAGCGAAAATGGATATAGAATGTGCCTTCGCGGGTGATAGGATTAAATTTCCCGAGGTCCCAGATATAATTAAAGCTACGGATCTTATCGTTAGTAATCGCTCGCTTCTCGATCATTACCGTTTCTGCCTCCGGTCCACCAAAAAAGTCCAGCACGAAAACTCCATCATCTTTTAAGGACCTAAGCGTATATTTAAAGTATTTCATCATTTCTTTGCGGGTCTTGAAAATAAAATAGGAGAAATTACAGGCTACAATCACGTCCACCTTTTTTGTTTTTGACTGCACGTTTTGCTCGTGTACTGTTAGGCGGCTCTGCTCCTCCTTGGTCAACTTAGATAGGTGGTGTTTTTTGCCATAGTTCAATGTGTCTCGACAAAGGTCGAGGCCTATAGCTTTGTTCTTGGGGTGTCTTTTGACCCATTCGCAACAGAAGGAAAAGGTCCCGCAGAAATCCTCGCGTATTATTTGAGGATCCTTCCCGTTAATGTCCCTATAGTAGTCTGCAACTATCGTCACGTCATGCTCGGGGTTTTGGACGGAGGCCTCGTAGAGGGCGAACTTGTCGAGGCTAACAACCTTTCTGCTCATAGACTTACTACTCATAGACTTCCTCTTTTGCCGGCTTGCAGAGTATGGCGTTGCTTGGAAGCGGTCAAGGACTCCTTTAGTATAATGCTTAGCATAAGGCTATGTGGGCAATGATTTTTTGCTCGCCTTGGCGTATGACAGCAGGATGCTAATTGAGAAACCGGAAACTTTAGAGCAGTTGATTGGGAATGATCAGCTTCGTGCTACAAATCGGCGCTTTCCACAGAAAGTCTTGATGTGTGCGCCTCAGTATTTTCGTATTGAATACGCGATTAATCCATACATGCGTAGTCCAGATGGCGGTTTGAACGTCGTGGATATGGGGTTTGCCCGGTTGCAATGGGAGGAACTACGGGCTTCCTACATTCGGCTCGGCTATAAGGTGGAGGTGATCGATGGCCAGCCCGATTTTCCCGACATGGTATTTTGTGCTAACCAGAGCTTTCCATTCATCGATGAAAGAGGGAAAAAAAGCGTACTTCTCTCTCAAATGAGCTCAAATTATCGAGTTGGAGAGGTGGATTTTTTCCACTCTTGGTATACAGAGCAGGGCTACAAGGTTTACTCCTTAGAGAACAAAGGTCTGACCTTTGAAGGTAATGGTGATGCGCTCATACATTTTCCATTAAATTTAATTTGGGGTGGATACGGGCACCGCACGAGTAAAGATGCTTACTATGAACTATCCGAACGCTTCGGTTTTAAGATTGTTCCTTTACATTTGCAGAGTGAATATTACTATCACTTAGATTTATGTATGTCGATTTTGAACCCGACGACCGTGGTAATCTGTCCAGAAGCCTTCGATAAGCCAAGCTTGGAATTGATTCATATGGGTTTTCCTAATGTTATTGAAGTGGGTTCGAAGGAGAATACACAGTTTGCTTGCTGCAATTGTGATTGTCCAGACGATGTTCACGTAATTTTGCAACGAGGGACTCCAACATTTGCTACTGAACTACGCCGTTTAGGTTTCCGTCCAATTGAGGTGGAAACCAGTGAGTTTTTGAAAGCCGGCGGCTCAGTTTTCTGTATGAAGATGAGGTATTTTTAGGAGCAGGAATGAAATTTTTTATTGAAAATGAATATGCAAATCTGGAAGCGGTGATGGTCCGCCGACCTGGGCGGGAAATAGATCGGATTAATCCTAAAAATATGCATGCCTTGCTCTTTGACGATATTCCTTATTTGAAGGGGATGCAGCGGGAGCATGAGTCGTTCGCAGGTGTCTTGGGCTCCAAAGGGGCGGAGGTGTTCTATTTGGAAGAGCAGATCGCAGAACTCCTAGAAAACAGCAAATGGCGAGAAGCACTTTGGACAGAAATTTTTGAATTTCTTAACTTGCAATCCATATCGGAAGCCATTTTAAAAATTGGTGATCGCTCTCGTGAGATTGAAATGTTATTTTCTGGTCTGACCTTCGCGGAGGCCTGGAACGAGTTAGGAATCCATCTGCATAAGAGCGAACATTTCTTGATTCCTCCGATTCCAAATTCCTATTTTATGCGAGACCCGGCGGCTGTGGTGAAGGACAAGATTATTTCCTCTAATGCCTTTTATGATGTACGCCATCGCGAGACGATTCTTTCCAAGTTTGCGTTAGAGTGGATGGCCAAAGGTGATATTAAAGATTTAAAGTCTCCATCCAATAACCTATTCCTTTATGGCGCTCAAGAAACCGATATTAATCCGTTTACCATTGAAGGTGGCGACGTAATCGTGTTTGATGCGGGACGATTGTTTATTGGAAATTCCGAACGAACGAATGGGGCTGTTATTCGATTAGTTTCAGAGAAACTTTTTGCCGCGGGCCTTTTTGACGAAGTGTATGAGGTCACCATCCCGGCGATGCGCTCCTTCATGCATTTAGACACTGTATTTACAATGGTAGATAAGAACCTGGTGCTCTACTATCCAGATGCTTTTGAGAAGAAGACGGAGATCATTCGCTATTTCCCGTCCAAAGGGAGGAATCCGATCCAGATGGAAACCATCAATGGGGGGCAAACATACCCTGACTTGGTTCAAACTCTACAACCAGGAATTGAGCTTTTGCAGACGGCAGATGGCTCCGAGGCTCGCCATAGAGAGCAGTGGAACGACGGGACAAATGTGTTCGCTCTCGGACCTCGGGCTGTGGTATCCTACAGGCGCAACGAACGGACTAATGAGAGCTTACGATCCAGAGGAGTGGAAGTTTTCGAAGTAGGCGGGGCTGAGTTGGTTCGTGGGCGCGGGGGTCCACGTTGCATGACGATGCCACTACGTCGGAGTTTAGAGGAATAAAGTACATGATAAATTAATGTGGGAGGGGCATAATCAGTGGGAAAGCGCTATGCTGAGTTAGAGCTGAAGTTTAATTTTGCCGATAAGGAGCGATGCCTTGAGGCAATTACTTCCCGCTATGGTTCTCTCTACGTTTTTGACTTCGATAAGGCTAAAAAAGAATACGGTGAGCTACTTGGAAAGAAAGTAAAGGTGAAAATTGGAGGCGTCTCCTATCCCATGTATTTCACGCGAGAATTTAATTGGAAAGGTCGCTTCTATAATCTTAAATTTGGTACATTAGACGAGTATCAATTGGAGCGCCTAAATGTTTTGGTAAACGATAATAGCTTGGAAGAAGTGCCTTGGCGGAGGAGGTATCCACGCTTAGATACAATTACTCACCAAGAAAAAATTCTTGCTCCCAGCGTTGCAGTAATTCATTTCGCAAGTGCCATGGAAGTCTATCGAGTGCTTAATTTTACCCTCGATAGTTGCTTGGTAGAGGCCTCAAATCCTAACTTTGAGTCTATGGAGTTAGGGGCATCAGCAGTGTTTGATTTATGCATTAATAACGGCGAGGAACTAAACCAGATTAATGCGCGCTTAATGCGTATCTCATTAGAAAAGTTCCCAGATATGGACCATAAACTACTCAGCTTGGGCATTAAGATTGTACACATGCAGCCCCAGGATCTGGAAAAATATCGATCTATGATTCGCATGTATTGTGAAGCCTTAAAGAACACAGGAAGCTAGGTCAAGGTGCTTCGAGAGCTAGCTCAGTCACCATTTACCCCATCATTTCGAGGGCACGGATACGGTCGCGAATATCTGGGTGTGTTGAAAACAAGGCCATAAACTTTGAGCGTTTGCCGTTAATTTTCATTGTAGCGATGGCACCATCGTCCCCTGAACTAGCCGCATGAACATTTCGCTCCAAGCTTTTTAGAGCAGAAATCATTTTATCTCGGCCAACAAACTGTGCGGCTCCCGCGTCTGCACGAAATTCTCGGTGCCGAGAGAACGCAGTAATCACCAGCATACCTAGGGGCATGAGTAGCATTTCTAGTGCGAGAACGACGAACATGTGAGCCATCCAACCGAGCCCGCCGCCTTCGTCATCGTTTCGTAAGAACTGATCAATCGCAAAAGCAATTACTCGTGCAATTACCATCACAAATGTGTTTACGATACCTTGGAGCAAGGTCATTGTTACCATATCGCCGTTCGCAATATGTGCCACTTCATGACCAAGTACGCCCTCTACGCCATCACGGTCCATCGAGTTCAGGAGGCCAGTTGATACGGCGACGAGTGAATTGTTGCGCGATGGCCCAGTGGCGAATGCGTTTACTTCTGGACTGTCATAAATACCCACCTCCGGCATTTTAGAAAGCCCAGCGCCACGGGCGATATTGTGCACTTTCTGTGCAATCTCACCAGCAGCTCCATCAGAGCTTGGCGTAACGATTTGCACGCGGTACATCCACTTGGCCATCATCTTAGACATTAGTAGGGAGATGAATGCGCCTCCCATACCAAAAAGGCCACAGAAAATTATTAGTGCGGTCATATCTAGGCCGCCGGCAGTGCGGTAGTGCCCAATCCCCAGCAGCGACATGACTACGGAAACTGTCCCGATAATCAGCATGTTTGTCAGAAGGAAAACAATCAGTCGTTTTGCTATTGCCATTGATTCAGGTCTCCTTGTGCAATATGTTTTTATGCAGTACGCTCTTCCTCTTACATAATGGTACTTAGGCGGAGAAAGGCAAGCTAAAAAGGGAGTTTTTCTAAAATTTTCCGTGTGCTGTGTGTGCAGTGCAATGTTATTCCTGGGGAATAATCACCAATCGTTTGAGCAGTCCTGGAGAACTCAGGAATTGATGGCCTCGTTGGTCGCGGAAAACCCGGTAGGCCCGACGTAAAGTACTTCGCTGGTCTGGTATCACTTGTGATTCGAGTTCAATTTGAGCCGATTCATTGGCAAGAATATCACGGAATTTTTCAAACAATTGTTCTCCGCGCATCATCACCGTCCAAGGTCGCTCCACCAGGCTAGAAGCAGTATTAGTAAAGCCGGAGTTATTATTTCGGAAGTAAAGGTAAGTATAATACCAGGTTTCTTCGATTGTCTCGTAGTCGTCTCTACGCGGGTCCTTGAGGTCGCCGCAGATTAAGAATCCAGGATGCATGAGCTTTTCCACATTGGCTCCTGGTGTATGCCACTTCGGCCGAAAGGACACACACTTCATCGTCTGCACATCTAGAGAGAAGGTAGCGTATTCAGCGTTAATTGTCTTACCTGTAGCATTAGTAGCATTCGAATCCATACCGGCGGAATCAATGTGTGTACGGATTAGAAACCAGTTCTTGTATGTTTTCACTGATTTGCTTACGTTAGAGCCCGCACTAGACGACGTGTGGAAGCCGCTACCAGCAATAGTCAGACCGGCAAAGAGATTGCCGTTAATGGATGCTGCTGTATCGATATTACTCTCTACCGTGGAAGATCTGTTGGTACCGTGTGAATCTTGTTCTATATCGGATTTTGAAATCGTTATGGAAGCAGACACAAGCAAGTTTGTCACGTCCACGGTTTTAGCAAATCGCTCATGATTTTTATTTTTGAGCGCAGTTACGTGTTCTGTAATATCAATATTCAAATAGTGGAATGGATCCCGTTTACAACGATCCCGTAGGAATCTCGCCTCGTATAGTTCCGGCTCATCATCTGGATGCACTAAAATTTCATCTAAGCGCATTGTTGGATTGTTTCTACGCAGAACTTCATTTCGAACTTTGGCAAATGGTGCATGTCGTAGCCATTTTCGCGCTACCGGTTCCAGCAGCTCAATAAGCCAGTGCATGGTGCCTGCAGTCATGCTTTCGATCAGTTCTAGGTCACCACGGAATAGCTTGGATAATTGCTCGACGTCATTTGTTTCTAAGCTGTTGTCACAACTGAGTTCTGGCGATGTATCTGCCTCGCCAGCAATACCGGTTAAGCCAAAGATGCGACGCTCGAACCAATTTGCATCTGTATCTCTAAAACGGACCATCGGTCGAATGCAAAGTGGTCGCAACTCTTCACAATTGCTGTGTGCCTTTGTGTCATTTAATTCAACTCCCTCATATAACTTGGTGGAGATCATGTCGTGCATTTTACAGAGAATCTTCTGTTGAGCTTTGTATTGTTCCGCCGCGCGATCATAAGCTAGTTTAGCTGCAAGCTTCGCCTCTTTTTTAGCCTCTGCATAGTGGGTAATTGGATAAACCGCATCGCAGGTGCTTTCAAGAATGCGCTTTAAATCTGGATTCGCTAGACTTTTTTCTGCACTATTCCCCGTTCCTTCAAGCTTATAGAGGTAAAGAAATCCTTGGGTTTTTGATGGCCGTTGGTCGGGACGAATCTTTGGCCGCTGCGAAGCAATCACAATATCAAAGTCCTCGTCAGAAAATGGAAACTCTTCTGCAATCCTATGATCCGATTTAGTCGCTAATGCGTTCTGGATGCGATAAATATTAATAGGAACTGGGAGGCTGTTCTTTTCAGAATCCGCCATGGCAGACTTTCGGAGTTCAACATAATTGTCACTATAGAGCTCCCGGTTATCAGCTTGATCAACTATGTTTAAGATTTCGTCAATAGACTCTGGGTGTGGGAGATTGACGCCGTCTTCGTCGTCTTGCTCTTCTAACGCTTCATAGATTATATTTGCCTGTCGAGAATACGGTATATTGGAATCCATTTTCTTGTTGAGGGTCATACCATCAGTTGCGTAAATCACATCGTTTGGTAGATTAGCTAAAAATTTTTGCAAAGCCTCTGCATCCCCCAGCCCAGCATCTTCCAGTGACTTCGTATAGACCGCGGAGACAGCGTCCGTGTAATCGAGTTCCGCTATCCGAATTCGAGTGCCGGATTCTTGGTTGAAATATTGGTCATATTGTTTTGCCCAGCGCCGATAGGCGTCCTCCTTTAAGGGAGAAAATGTAGAAATAAATGTTTTGGACTGGATTTCAAGCTCGTCCTCTTTTAGGTTTTGGCGATCGAGTGCGAGTTCCATCATCAATATATTTCTGGAAGTTACGTATCGAATATCCTCAAACTCTAGGTCAAAAATATCGGCGACTACGCCTTGATCTACCTTTACTCTGCGAGAGACGTGATCCATATAGGAGCGGGCGTAGCACCACTCACGGAGTTTCTGGTCATGAAGAAGGTCAAAGATCGACTTAGAGCTAAAACAAGCTGCTTCCTTCTTGCGAAGGACTTCACTTAAGGCAGAAAGTGGGAATTCATGAATCGATTCGCCGTGGGATTTTCGCAATAGAAGCTTTACATTTACGGAGCCAGATTGCAGGTCTTCCAGTCGCTCTGGATTGTCGATCGTCCAGTGCTTTATTTTAGGCTCCATTACGATCTGATAGCGGCGCACGGAGCTCATATTCAGGTCAGAATCAATTCGATAGGTTCGGCCTAGAAAAGTAGCGGAATAGCCTTTAGCAAAGATACTTGGTTTACGCAGTTCAGCTAATAATTCAAACTTTTTACTACCGAAGATAAATTCTTCCGCCGGGGGTTCAAAGTTGGTTAGTTGCGTTTGGGCGTGCCCTTGATTATGGACATAGTCCTGCTTGCCAATACCGAAACGTTTTGATGGATTGAAATAAAAGACATATTCGAAGCAGTGGTCACCGTGAGTATCGTTGCTGGAACAGATCTTTGTGTCCATTGGATACCAGGCTTGTTGAGCAAAATAGGAAAAGCTCTTAAAGTGGATTGGGAAATAGAAACAGCCATCACTCACTATTGGGGCATCCACGCCGTCGTTAGCAGTAATTATTTCTTTTTTATCTTCACCTTCAAAGACTGCATCTGTATAAATTTTAAAATTTAGCCCAGTGCGAACTTTTTGAAGATTTTCTGACTCTTTCAACATGCAGGTCTGCATCTTGAACATTAATTGATTTCGTTTCCCTGTGGCTTTGGAAATGGCGTAGGGGACATCCGAATGAGAGGATACGCGAGTAGAGACCGGGAAGAATTTCGGCTTTGGGTTCACGAGTGTTCCATTGAAGGTGGCTACTTTTGTACTTGGTGCCGTGGCGAGAGGTGCGGACCGCGTGCCATCGGTTATGTCAATACCGGCTTGCTTGCCTTCCTTTTGAAAATTGACTTGCACGCGACGAATACGGAAGCCGGAATAGGGGGGAGTGGCTTCGATATGGAACTCATATAGTCTGTAGTCTAGGACTTGGTCTTTTTCAAATTCTTCTTCAAGTTCCCACTTGATAACGCCGTCGATGGTAGTGCTGGGAGTGCCCTTTAGTTCAGAGCCCACGTATACGCGGAACCCAACATTGGCTTGCAGCGATTCTGTAGTCGCAACGTCTTTCGCTCTGGTGTAGAAGGTCACGCGGCGGCGAACTAGGGTGGTGGGCTGTGCTGAAGGTTGGTCGCTCGTTTCAGTCCACACGTCCGTGAGGCGAAAAGTGGCTAGTTCTGAATTGGTTTTAGGGCCTTCCTGCTCGGCGGAAGAGCAGGCAGCAAGAATCGTGGCTAGGTAGAGAATAAGTAGTGCTTGGAACGGGGAGGGGAGGCTTGCCTTTTCTTGCGGAGCGTTATTACTAGTTTTCATTTCGCACTTAAAACCTCACAACGTACCCTAACCTCTGCTCTAACAGTGCTTTCGCAATCACACGAGACGATTATATTTTAATTTATTGAAATAATCAAGTACATAAAGGTAAAGGTGAGTTATGTAACATATTGAATTTTAATGAGTTTTCGGCCAGAGTCCTTTCCAGACTTCTCTCAGGTGACTCGCAAATTGCTGGTTGATGCTCTGAAGCTGGCCATGCTGAGCCTCTTTCACAAGCCTGCGGCCTTGGACATAGGTTTCCTGGACGGCTGCCGAACCGGCGTGGAAAATGAGGTAATCGAGGATCATTTCTGGGGGAGTCTGCTTTAAGTGCTCATCTTCCATATAAATTGCATCAAATGGCACACCGGGGCTCAAAGCTCGCCCTGACCGTCCTAATTGGCCCTGGTCTGACTCGTCGGTGGCTTTATGCCCGTTAGCCCAAGCATTTTGCCACAAGTAGGTTCCGCTATGGCCGTCATCTGCGAAAATAGCTAGTGGATTGCGTGATCGAGTGCGGAGCCGCGCTTGGTAGTCCAGCCAACGCAGCTCTTCCCAAGGGCTCAGATTGATATGCGAGTCAGAGCCGATGGACCATCTCCCCCCTTCAGCGGCATAGGACTCTATCGGAAAAAAGCCATCCCCCAAATTGCCTTCTGTCGTTGGGCATAAGACTACTTGAGCTGCAGACGTAGCTAAGTTTTTAGTCTCCGATTCCGTCAAATGCGTTGCGTGCACTAGGCAGTCATTTGCAGTTAGTTCGCAGTTACTGAGTAGCCACTCCACGGGGCGAGCACCTAGTGCTTCTTTGCAGTCTTCGACCTCTTTTGCTTGTTCTGCAATATGAATATGCATCGGCCCTGAGTTTGGCCGATCCGCAAACAAAGTTTGAATATCTTTTGCATCCACCGCACGCAATGAGTGAATGCCCCAACCCAAACGGAGTCGAGGAGTTTTCCCCAGAATGTGCATTCCCACTTGCGCGCGCTCCAATGTTTCCCGTGCTGCTGTCAAAAATTCGCGGTATTCATTTGTGGAGGAAAACAAAAAGCGCTGTTGGTCGGAGCTCGCCGTTTTTGAAAAATTTCCCTGAGCATAATAAACTGGAACGATAGTGAGGCGAATGCCGCTTTCGAGTGCAGCTAAAGATAAGGCTTCGATGTGTGCGGTTGAATTTGAATAGCGGCTGCCATCAACGTCATGGTGTAGGTAATGAAATTCGACAACTTCTGTGTAACCATGGCACAAAAGTTCGCTATAGAGTTTTGTGGTAATGGCTTGGATTGCTTCTTTCGAGAGTGAGAGCGCTAAGTGATACATGGCCCTACGCCAGGTCCAAAAGTCATTTTGCGTGTCGGTCGTCGTTATAAACTCGCTCCGTCCCACCATTGCATATTGAAAGGAGTGGGAGTGTGCATTCACCAATCCGGGCAAAAAATATCCAGGCCGAACTTCTGCCTTATGTGGTGATTTTGCTCCCACAGCTTGCGGTGTTTTGGCTTCCGTAATAGCGACAATTTCGCCGACATCATTGAGTTCAATTAGAGGACTGTGAATCCATTTTTCTCCAGTGTATAGACCTTGAGCAAAGATTTGCTTCATTGCATTCTTTCCAAGGTCGATGCCAACTCTTCAAGTAAACATTGCAATAAGGCTTGCAAGCCTTCTACTTTATTCGGATCTAGTCCGTGTCCATCCGCACTCATGTAAATGTCCTGAGACATCTCGAGCTGAATTGCGTGCATTCCTACCGGAGGGTTTCCATGGTTACGGGTGATGTTGCCGCCGCGGAATGGTTCGTTATGAGCAAAACTATAATTAGAATCTTCGAGGATGGAGATAGCTTTTTCTACGAGCCCGGCATCCGCTGTAAATCCCATTTGTGTGCCTAAAATTAAATCTGGGAATGGATCCGATGAAATACTAGGAACCGATCGCGCGATTGAGTGGGCATCAAAAAGTAATGCGTGCGGATATTTCGAAAGTATTTTTTGTAGATGGTTCTGAATTTTTCGGTAGTAGGGCCAGTAGTATGTATCCATACGCCATTTGCGTTCGGGTTCGCGAAGGGCCTCTTCCTGCATTTCTGAATCTACATAGAGGCCTTCTTTTGCAAACGATTTCGTGGGAAATAGACCAGTAATAAAACGGTCATCGTTATAGAGTGCGACGTCGTCTGGGTCTCGATTTAGATCCACTAAGTAGCGAGAGTATTTTGCATGAATAACAGGAATGCCTAAGTGGGGGGCAAAATCATAGAGTTCATGTACATACCAGTCTGTATCTTCTGGATGCTTTATGAATTTCTTTTTGAAGTATGAGTGCAGATCCTGGGGAATTTCTGTTCCGCTATGAGGGACTGACACAAGAATTTGACGCGAATCAATAGAAGCACCTTGCCAAAAAAATATCTCTTCATTTTGCAAAAAACACCTCCTCACTTTTCGTGAGAGAGGAGCCTAGCACGGCTTACTAAAAGCTAAAAGACAAGAGGCTAAGTTCCTCTTTCTGGAAGTCAGGAAAGCGTCAAATAAATTTATAGCAGAAGAGTAATTCAGCGTGATAACGTCCTCTGGGAGTTGATTGGAGGGTTATGTTATGAGCTTTAAAAGAGTTACTTACACATGGTTTTTCGTGGCAACGATCGTAGGGGCAATGCTGCTTGCTGCTCCGGTTGCGACTATAGCAGGTGCTGCAGGCGTTGATCTCACAATGGAGGGGGGGGGTACAAATGTGTCTGACATGGACACAAGCGCTTTGCCCCAACAAGGGTTAGCTGCTTTTCGTGAGTTTATTTTCCCCACGCCGAGAGAGACGTCGAAAGAAACACCGAATATGAGTGGCGATCTGGACACTAGGCTCGGCGACAAGACAGAGGTTGTCCTTGTTGTTCATAAAGGAAAAATCATTTTTGAAGAGTACCGGAGTGGCTACCACAAGGACATGCCGCACCAGCTATGGTCGATTGGTAAAAGCGTGACGAATGCCTTTATTGGTATAGCGGTTCAAGAAGGTAAACTCAGTCTCAACGACTCTATCTGTGAATATCTCGAAACTCAAGGGGAGGTAGCAAATACCAGTTGGCATTGCGATATTACCGTCCGCAATCTTTTACATTGGAGTAGCTCATTAAAGTGGCAAGAATGGTTGGGTCTCTTTAAACTAAAACGTTCGTCTATGTTCGCTATGTTTTATGGGGAAGGTCGTAGCGATACGGCAAGGTTTGTATTTAATCATGGGATGGAGGGGCCAGCGGGCAAGCATTTCACCTATTCAACGGGTGATACAGTCCTTTTGTGGGCAATTTTGCGTCGAGCCTACGGAGAAGCAGAGTATGAAACCTTGCCTTGGACAAAACTCTTTGATCGCATTGGTTTAACGGATGTAACGATAGAAAGGGACCCTACGGGCTTGTATTTTGGAGGCTCCCACATATTCATGAAGCCGCGTGATTTAGCTCGCTATGCCCAGTTCTTTTTGAACGACGGTGTGCTGCCTGGAGGCGAGTCGTTGTTACCACCAAATTGGCGCAATTTTTCCACAGCACTGGCTCCATCTATGATTGGGCATAATGGCTCGCATACGCATGACATGGGGGCTGGAGCTCACTGGTGGTTGAATATAGCGATTTCCAAGAGCAATGTTGAGCTGCCGTGGCCAGACGCCCCCGCAGACACCTTTGCTGCTATGGGTGTGTTTGGACAGACATTAATAATTATTCCTAGTCGAGATCTGATCATTATCCGCTTGGCCAATGATTGGAGTCGTGAATTTGATCGTAATCGATTAGTTAAGCTCGCGCTTGCGTTGCTGAAGTAGAGGAAAGACGAATGAAACACCTGGCATTAATTTTAGCAGCCCTACTTTTTACTTTAAATTTTGCTCATGGGGAATCGGAGTTTAGTTTATCCGAGCAGGTTAGAAAAGAAGGTCATCTCGAAAATATTGATTTTATCGTCGACAGCGACGAGATGGAGGCGATGAAGGCCAAATTTGAGATAGAGTTCGGCGCAGAGATTATTGATATTGGTGTGTTGACAGACAAGAGAGATTTCAAGCTGAAGTATGAAGGAACAAGCTGGGCAAAATTGTCGGCAAGTTATTATGCGAAAGAATTTTGTTCCTGTATTTTTGTCGTGGCCCAGTCAGAGAAAGTCTGTAAACGAAATGTAAAACAGGTTCCCCTATTTACTGGGCTGAGGATTGATCGCAAGCGCAGAGAAATTCAAGCGCGCTCTTTTTTTGCTTATAGTTATGCTCGCTATGAGAACAAGCGCCATGGCTGCATTTTGGTTGAATAATGGTTTGTTTAGAGGTGAATCACTATTTTTTACCGCCAGTTAGTGTCCACGAGAAAGAGTCTTTTAGCAGCGCTGTTTGTTGTGATAGTAGGCCCCATAGCACTCAGTGCTAATAACGCTATGACTAGTGCCACGGAGGTAAATGTTTCAAGGTACAAGGCCATGCTCGAGCGTGATCGTGTTCTAGGAGAATTTATTGTACTTCTAGATGTGGAGCCAAACTATACTGCGCGTCCGTTAGGTGGGGAGCCTCCAGGAGACGACACTCCAGACGTTTCAGATCCGCCTTCTGCTGCTGATGATCCTCCCCCGGCAAATGGTGAGGAAGTCGTACCAGATGACCATAGCTTCGATAATGCCTGGCATTTAAAAAACACTGGTCAAGTCTTCGTATGATTCAGGGAACGCCAGGTGCTGATATTTCCGCGACAAAGGCTTGGGCAATTGAGACAGGTTCAAAAGGCATATTGGTAGCTATTATTCATTCAGGTGTTCTGTACAACCACAAAGATCTAAAGGCCAATATCGCTTGTAACGAAAATGGAGACATGCCTAAATATTGTGGATGACATAAAAGGCGTGTAGCATATCCTCTTTGGTTTAAGAAACAAATTAAAATTAAGGAGAACTGCTACGACACTCAACATCGTAACAAACTTACCCAAAGATGAAAATGACCTTCTTGCCTTTGGCCTCGATGAGCTGGCCAGGCTTGGGGCCAAGAAAATTCTTAACCAGGCCCTACAGCTAGAAGTAGAAGAGTACATCAATCAATTTAAAGAACTCAGAGACTCTGATGGCAAGCGCCTTGTCGTTAGAAATGGTAAATCCAAGAAAAGAAACGTCACTACAGGCTGCGGAACTTTTGGAGTCGAAGCCCCTCGAGTCAATGACAAGCGTGAAGGGAAAAAGGATGCCTCCAATATTCTTCCTCCCTATCTCAGACGCTCGAAAAATGAAGCAGAATCTATTTCGAAAAACCTCAAAGAGTTCTGCATTTGTCGTAAGGAAATTGGGGACACATACAACATCGTGAGGGAATCACTTATATCAGCTGTTAAAGGTATTCATCCAGAGCCTGATGAAGTTGACGATAAAATGGAATCGATCTATAACTTTATCAAAGAATTCAAAACCATAATTTCTCTCAACTATGATTTATTAATATACTGGGCCATCATGCGTGGCAATGACAAGAAGACCGAAAAGCATAAGATAAAAGACTGCTTCAACAATGGAGTGTTCGCTGACAATTGGAGGAAGTATCGAAACTTAATAAAAGGTGAAAAAAAATGTTCACTCGTTTTCTATCCACATGGAAACTTAGCTCTGGCAACAAAGAAAAGCAGAGAGGAGGAGAAAATTACAGCTGATGGGGGGAAACTTTTAAAGACTATTTATTGTAAATGGAAAGAGGAGGGAGCGCTCCCATTGTTTGTCAGCGAAGGGACAAAAGAGCAGAAGCAGAAATCGATTCGAAACAGCTATTATCTGTAAAAGTGTCATTACAAGGGGAAACTGTCGGTCTAACTACCAAGCGATCTTGACGGTCACAGCGCGTCATTTTAAACCCTTAATTTGGTCATTAGGCGGCCTTA
>JAAHTH010000163.1_pt2 | contig 42289 bp, 76 predicted proteins | sample 6116091 | NCBI WGS metagenome assembly JAAHTH01 (sample SAMN13939990, study PRJNA603662) | sponge metagenome | isolation source: marine sponge | host: Mycale hentscheli | place: New Zealand | collected 2006 | reverse complement strand
GGGCTGAAACAATAGCGTTTTGCACTTCGTCTCTATAAGTTTCTACTCCTGCACCTAAAGCATTTGTGTAAGTTATAGTCACAACTTTTCCTGAACCATAAGATAAACTAACGGTAGAGGTAGAAGCTTGTTCTACTAATTTAACGTCCAGTATAGAAACAATTTGTTTTTGTTCATCAGTAACTGGGATTTGTAAGAATTTTTCCATAATAAATAATAAAATTAAGGGTTAATAAAGTACAAAGATACGATAAGTTTTTTTACTTAGCTTGAGCTTTTTTCTTCAAAAGCTTATACGTTTCTATACCATCATCATCTTGGAAATAAGAAGAAACAATAAAATAGTGATCTTCTCCAAAAGGAACTGACAATAATTTTGACTTGTTTTTAGGCAAATTAAAATAAACATCTTTACCGTTGTTTTTTAATACTAACCATGTTTTATTAAAAAATGTCACCACATCACCATAAAGTTCCAGCATAGGATCTTGTACAGTATCTAAAAAATCATCAGGGCTGTTTTTAGCATAAATCAAAACATCTCTTCTTAACTCTGGTGTTGTCAAGCTATCGGCAGCTCCGCCCATAAGGACCCTGCATACCGTTAATAATTTATCGCCTTTTAAATCTTTAGCTATAATTTGCGCTTCCAAACCTTGCTCTACATATGCCAGTTCTTGTGCCGCATCTTTAGCGTGATTAATTTCTTCAAACACCTTGCCGTTAGATGGGTGGTGATATAAAAACTTTTGTAATGTTTGATTAGACTTTTGAACCTGCAACATGCCGTCTTCAAAAACTATAGGCTCTAAAACTGCATTTCCGTCTTGCTCATCTTCAAAAGGTGATTTTTGATTACGTGCATAACGAAGAGGTCTGTTTATACCTTTTTCATCATCAAACCATAAAAGTGGGGATCTTCGTGTGTGGCGAGAAGCCAACATATACGACAGCGGAGCTGCCTTACCTATTAATCTATAGGCTTTGTTTACAAATTTTTCTTTTGTTTTTTTCATTTTATTTAATTTTAATTTAATTTAAAAAAATAATAACTACCCCCGTTAATACAACGAGGGTAACTATTACTACTATTAACTATGCATCTTGAAATAAGAAGAAGTTGTTTGCTCCTAAAACACAAACCGCTCTTTCAGTTAAGAAATTTACTTCCATTGCATCTAAAGAAGATGTTCTTGCTCCACCAGCAGAACCAGTGATCCAAGTTTTGTAACGTCTATCTTCAGCTTCAGAAGCTCTATATCTTACGTGTAAGAATGGTCTCTTAGCGTTTTTACCTAAGATTTGATCATATACTGAAGTAGAACCAGCTGGAACTAATAGTCCATTGATTGCACCTGCAGTTAAACCACCTCTCATAGTAGGGTCGTTAAGGTATTTCCAGTCAGACTTGTAAAAGTCATAACCTCTACGGAATCCTGAGAACCCAAGGTTTAGCGCCATTTCTTCATCATTGTCAAATAAACCATATGATGTACCGCCAGCTCCATAAGAGTTTTGAGCAGCTAACATATCGTCAATATCAAACGAGAAGTTTCTGTTTACGAAAAGAACATTCTCTTCGATTGCGCCTTGCTTATCTAATCTTTGAATAATACTATCAAAGTCTGCTAATACAGCTGGATTACCTCCGCCATACACGTTACCTCTTTGTCCTACAACAAAGAATACACCGTCAGAACCGTTTAGGTTAGCTGCAGATCCACCAGCACCTGTTCCCTGGAAGAAGTCTCCTGCTCCAGAAGCTGCTTCAGCGGGTACTGCCTCAATCATAGCTGTCTCCATGTAATCTTCAAATCTTAATCTTGTGTCGTGCTCAGACTTTAAATACCATAAGTATCCACTTACGCCGTCTTCGCCACTAACTTCAACCCAACCAATTTGAGCCATATCAGATCCAGATACTGAATATTTGTCTTTTATAATAATTGGCTTATTATCAAAGAATAAATCGTCAGCTTCTAATGATCCATCCATTCCGCTTGTTCCTTTGTTAAACTCAGAACCGTAAATGAATATGTCACAAGGTACAGCTCCTGCACCAGCTACACCATCCATTGCTTGACCTCCCGCTTCATAGTAAGCTACTGTGAATTGGTTAGGGTTAGCATTTGTTGGTCCAGCAGTTACAACTGCTTTGTTTGTAAGGTTTGATCCAGGCGTGTTGTCTGAAATCATTAGTGTTTGTCCTACTCTTAACACGTTACGCGCTCCACTTGCTCCCGCTGGCACTGTAATGCCTGGGTTAAAGTTAGCTACGTTGTTAGGAATTGTCCAAACCGCACCTGCGTCTGTACCTACAGCTGCTGCTGAAGTACATCCTGTGTATTTAATATGCAATCTTCCTTGCTCTGCCCATTTAATAAGGTCAGAGTTAGAAGGCATTTCTGCTCCTACCATACGTAGGAATGAACTAATGCTTCGATTACCATATCTTTCAAATTCTTTTTCATAAGTATCGGGTAGATACTGATTCAAGAAATCAAAATTATTGATATAATTCTGCTCCAACGGAATTTGTTGCGCAGAAGGTTGTAAATCGAAACCTGGGGCTAAATTTACTGCCATAATTTCTAAATTTTAATTGTTAAACTTTTTTAATACTTTTAATTTTAAGTCCTCTTCCGCTCGTAGGATCACCAACTGGCCTTATCTTTAAACTATTTTTTGTATTTAATTGAGGGGCTCTTCGCACATCCATATTGATGTTCTTAGACTTTTTTGCTACATCATCTACTGTTGCAGCAACACCTTGCTCATAAAAATACTTAGCAAACTTTTCGGGATTCATAGCGACAGAAATTGCTTTGTGATAAGCTTTAGCGTCATTAATTAATCCTTCTTTTGTTAAAAACGAACTAAGCCATTTATTAACATCAGATTGTTTGCTTTTTAGTTCCTCAGCAGTACCAGGTTTATAATTAAGTTTTTTATCGTCAGACACGCTAAATTCAAAACCTTTGAACTCATCGTTAAATACTTCGCCTGTGCGTTGTTTAAAATAATCATAAGCCTTTTCTTGGCGCTCTAATCGAGTGTCAGATTCCTTTATATAACTCTTATAAGCATTAAGGTCTTTTTCTTGATCTTCAGATAATCCACCCCCACTTGACTCAAGAGGAATTTTATATTTATCTTTCTGTTCGGTAAAAAATTTCCTCGCTTTTGCAAGTTCTCTTTTTTTAGCTAATTTTTTCTTTTTAACATCTTTTGGTTCGTCTACGTCTTCATCAACGCCAAACTTATCCTCCATAATGTCTTGAATATCTATAGCGTCAAGACCTTCTTCTTGAATACCATAGTAGTCGGCTAAAACAGAATCATCGTCCATAGCAGTATAGTCTTTTTGCAACTTTACAAAATCCTCTATGCTACGTCCAGTTTCTTTTTTATAATCAAAATACAGCTTAACATCTTCTGGTAAATCAGGGTTTGATTCTTTCGTCTCAAACAATTCATCAACAGAGCCGATCTCTTTGCCATACCTATCTTTAATGTAAGAAAGAACATTTTCGTCATTTAACTCTGACGAGGGAGTTTTTTCTTCAGGTTCTTCAACCTGTACCTGTTCTTTTTCAGCAACAGGTTTTTCTGTTGTCTTTGCTTCTACCACTTCTGGCTTAGCTTCTTCTTGTTGTTCAGTTTCGTGCTGAGACAACAATTTTTCTTCAATTTCGGCTTGTGATTTTTGAGTGTTGCCGTCCACTGCTTTTACTTTGATTTCCATTAGATTAAATTTTTATACAAAATTAAACATTAATTTATTATTGTTTTTAAGCGGTTTTTAGATGATGAAAAAGGCTTTCGCCTAACTGTTCACCAATTTTTTTATCTGACTCATAATGAACTCTTGCTGCAATTCTACTTTTTGATATGTGATTTGCGGCAGTCATAAATTCATTACGCATTTCTGGATAAAGGTCACTTAACGTCAAAGCAACCAGTTTAGATTGTGTAGAATGTCCTGAGGGAAACGCGGGTGTTTGTGCGCTTTTCATTTTATGGTAAATAAGATTTATACCCCTGTCTTTTGCCACCTCATTAGGCCTACGCCTATTATGGTAGTTTTTTAATTTTAATATTATAGGGCGCGAATGATCTAACAAGTCTTGAACAAGTTTTTGTGGAAATTCACGAGTTCTATTAATAAATAACTTTTCAAAAACATCCTTTACTTTGTTATATTTATCTGCGTACTTAGTATCAAGTGGGTTTGATTTAAGTTGTTTTATTTCGCTAAATGTTTTTAAACTATCGTCAGCAGGATACTTTATGGTTTTAAACTTTTCAATATTAAAATCTTCAAACATTAACTTTTTTTAGATATTTTATCAGCTGCTTTCGCGGCTCCTTTTTTTGCAAATTGTTTTGTAATAAAATTAGCGACCATTTTACCTCCCTTTAAAACCTTGCCAGGGCTTATTAAACCTAAAGCTCCTGAGCCACCCATAATTTGAGGTTTTATTTTTACAAGATTCTTCCTTTCAGCTTTTAATTTAGCAGCCTTAGCCGCCGCTTGTTTTTTTGTAAGTGGTTTTTTACGCGGTTTAGTGGGAACAGTAGGTGAAGTAGTTCGCGTAGACTCTTTTGCTATTGCGGAAGGTCTTTGTTTTCTTCTTGTTTTTTTACTTAATTTGCTCATTTTATTTAGGTCCAAATTCTGCTAAATCAAAACCATCCAAACTATCTTCATTGGATTCAAAATTTATTGGAGGTAAGTTTCTTTTTCTTTGCTCAATCATTTTTGATTGTTGTGAATTAGCCATGGTTATTCTGTCTGCTTTTCCTTTTTCTTTACTTGCTTCTCTTTGATCAATTTGAGACTGTTCAATACCTTTGAGCTGCATGTTAAATGCAAATTCTTTTTCCATAAGCTGAGACTTAAGCATGGCTTCATTGTTCATTTTTTCTATCTCCATACCTATTTCAGCTTGTTTCAGCTGCATAGCATTTTCCATTTCCATCATCTTCTTTTGCTGTTCAGCTTGCGCTTGAGCCATAATCGCAGCCTGTTGCTGCTCTGCTTGCATTGCTTGCATCTCCATTTGCTGTTGTTGTTCTTTTTCAACTTTTTGCTTACGCTTAAGTTTAAGTAGTTGATTGGCTTGTTTTAAATTATGAAGGTCTCTTATATCTAAAGCGTCTTCAAGGTTAATGTCGTTTTTAGACAACGCCATTTGTATGTTTTGCTCTAACATCATTCTTTGCTCTTCGTCAGGCGCTAACTCTAAAAATATTCCAAAATCAAATAAATAAAGATTTTTAATATCCTTAAGCAGGTTTAAATTATATTTACCAATCTGCATTGCGAATTGATCTTTAAATTCTGCATACTGTAATACATCTGCCGTCCTAAGAATTACGCCCTCAGCCAACCTTTGCGATATAAATAAACTTGCGTTTAATATATGACGAGTGGCTGTGTTTGAATTTAATGCAGCTAACTTCTGCACTCCAACTAAAGCATCTGGGTTAGGAGTAGATCCGTCACGAGCTTCATTTAAGCCCGTCACCGTTCTGATCATATCCATGTAATGATTGTAATTTTGAATTAACATTTGCATTTTACCGCTCCCGCTATTACCTGTTAAAGGGCTTATTGGAACCTTGCCATTATTAAACTCACCGTCTTGAGTAAAACTTCTTCCCACTACGCTACCTGTTTGAAAATACAATCGCAACGCGTCTTCCGGATTATATGCGTTTCCAGTTCCTAAATCAACTTCATTTAATCCATCAGCATCAATATAAACACCATCCGGAACCATACGGGAAATAACTTGTTGAAGTTTTAGGTGTGAAACTTGTATTAAATCTGCAAATGGAATCATACGTCTAACTAAAGACTCAAACGCTCCTTTATACATTCTGGGAGCGCAAGCCACGTAATTAGGCAGGGTGTGTTGGCTGGCCGACTTAGGTCGTACCATGTTTTCAGCTAACTCCCACTTAAGTAAAATGTTTGTTCCCATAACCATAATACCGTCATACCAAACTTCAACCTTTTTTTCTACTCTTTCAAATTTACCCTCTTTTTGCATTTCTTCAGGAGGATTAAATTGATCTGTTTTTTCTACCACTTTAAAGGATCCGTCTGGCATTTCCTTTTTCTTATACACGAAAGTGTGAGTGGTTTTATAGTTAAAATACAATAACGTGCAAGTGTCTCTGTGAAACAAAGAGTTTTCGTAAAACTGTTGATTATTGTAATAGTTGTACCAAGATTGGCTGTATTTAGCAATCTCTTCCATGTCTTCATTTGTAATGTCTGGGTCTATTTTTACAAGCTCAGCCATAGGGATGGTTTTAATTTCTCCCCAATAAAAACAATCTTTAAAATAAGGATCTTCAGTATAGCTGTAAACAACATTCGCAGGATCAACATAATCTATTTGAATACCTTGGCCTGGCAAAAATTGATGCTTACACATACCAACACCTAAAGTGGTTATGTCATAATCCACTCTTTTTCTAATGTCAGGATAATGGTTTTGTTGTAAAACAGTGTCTATAGCTTCTTCTGCAGCTATTTCCACGGCAGGTTTATACTTCATTTGCATGTAAAGCTCAAGCTCTTCATCGGATTCAGGAATTTCTGCCTCCTGCATTGTCATTACATTTAAATCAAATTGTTGCTCTATTTGTTGAAGTAGGGGTTTAGCAATCATCTCCGACTGTACAGCTTGTTGAAATTCATTTCTTTTTTCAGCCGACATTGCGTCTTCAGCAAAAGCGTTTATTTTAAATAGCCTATCATTTAAGCCATTTACAACTATGTCTACAAACTTAGGAATAATAGGAACTGGTGTCCAGTCTAAATTTAAATAAGAAAGATCTCCATCGACAGCAATTTCATTTTTATACTTTTGAATCGACTGCTCTCCCCTTGCGTATAAACGCAACCTATTAAACTCACCCCACATATTTAAATACCTACATGAGCCATTATCTTTACGAAACCATTCGTATTGGATTGACTGGCCCACTTGAAGACCATACTCCAAAGTATCTTTTTCTGCGTCAGTGGCAAATTCATTAGGAAATGCAGCCGCTTTTAAATTAATTGTAACGTCCTTCATCTATCAATTATTCGACTAACTTTATTGCTGTTGTTATATCTCGCAAAGTTAATGCTTATTTTTGTTTTATCTTTAGTCGGTGTGTATAAGTGCTTTTGATTAGCCATAATAGCCAACCCTGAACTTATAGAGGCATCAAACCTGGTCCTATTGTTTATGTCAAACTTTGCCCAATCCTCTAAAGTTCTTTGAAAATACAGATCACCCATATCTCCCTGGACCCTGTTTACACCATTCATATCTATCCCTACATATTTTTCAATATAAGACTCAATTGCTGCCGCATGTGATTGCTTTACGTCTTCCGATGTATTAGGTATACCACCTATTTCTTTTTCGGTTTTGGAAAGCTTATTAATTCTTTTGTCTGGTCGATTCATACTAAACGCGCGATAGCCCCTGTTTTTAAAGTGATATAATAAACGAGGCTTGTTGTTTTCGCATAATATTGGCATGCCGTAAAAAACGCAAGCCATTAATACTTCTTCAAAAAATATTTCGGCTGTCTGTGGACGCGCTATATATTCTAAGAAAAAATGATTACTCGGCATGTTTTCCATACTAAACTTTGTTAAGCCGTGTAAAGAACCGTTAGATCCTTTTCCTACAACAACTCCAGAAATATCGTATGAGTCACATCCAAATGAACCTAAATGCTCGTTGCCAGGGTAAAATCTTCCGTTTTTTCTTATAACATTATTTTGAAGACCTGCCTCTGGAGTGTAAGTTACAAAAAATCTACCTCTTTTGTTTGGAGTCCAAACGACTTTGCTGTCCTTTATTCCATCTTTCCAGCTAAAAGATCCTTGGGTAATAAAATGGTCTTTAATTAATGAATCATTATAATCAATTTGCTGATACAATTTTGTTAGGTTGAAAAGAGACTGCTTGCTTTCATCTCTAAAGGCGTGAGACTCTGTTCTTGGAAATTGTCTGTAAAATTCATTTAAAGCGTCAGGGTCGCTTGTTAAAGAGTCCACCTCATTTTTCCAATAATTTATAGAGCCTTGATATATGTTTTCATTATCTACTCCAATAATTTCAGTCTTAGGAGTGTCTAAAACAGGCATTCCGTAGCGGTCAATAAAACCTTCCATATTCCACTCCATAGGAATAAACAGGTTATATAGTCCACTTTTTGTTTGACCGTTAGCGTTTCTTTTTGTGGCGTCTGAATCCATAAATAAACTTTTAAAATTATTTCCACCTTTATCTAAAGCGTTTGATGTAGACCCCATCATACATTTACCTATAATTTTACTTCCTAATCTTAAACAAGTTTTTGTAACCCTCCAGTTATTTAAAATATTTTCTGGCCGCTCCCATTTTCCGCTTTCATCATGAATTAATAATTGTAGCTTTTCTCCATCATAACTATTGTCTGATGTATTTTTCCAATCTATTGTGGTATCAAGGCCCTCTAAAACCTCTTCTTCAATAGTAAACATATTTTTTTTTGTAATTTTTGAAGCGGGAACCCTATATGCTAATTCTGTTTTTGGTTTATCCATACCATCTTGAATAGGCTTAAAGAAAAAAGGATAGTTATTTGATATAGGAACTATTTTGTCTGTAAACATTTTTTTGGCATCAGAACCAGTTTTGGATAAAATTCCTATACGGGCATTTTTTGTAATTGTACCCGTGTTTACACCCTCGCATGAGCTCATAAATGAAAACCCAGAACGTCTTATTTTTAGATAACACATTCCAAAACTTCGTTTATCCGCCTTGCATGCTTCCCAAAAAATATAAAATATTCTATTAGCTTCTCTAAAATCCGGGTGTCCTACATCTATTTTTGTCCACTGTAGATACATGTAGTGGGTGCCAGTTATGTATGTAGGTTCGCCATTATTATAAAACCAGTAACCAGCTTCTCTTCTATTGAACTCTTCCTCGATATAATCAATCCATTGATTTTTAAAATCAACAGGGGCTTCATGCCATTGGAAAATACTGGAAACTCTTTTAAGTATTGCGGGGAGTTCAGAGGCCTCCCAATACTGTTCACTTTTTTTTAAACTTCTTTTAAATATTTTTTCAGGAGCTAACGGAAGAGCAATTTTTACTCCAGACACATAAATTATTTCCCCAACTGTACCGTCTCGAGATATTATTACAATATCATACTTTTCATTATAACCATACGCCCATGTGTGCGCTTTATTTTTACGCTTTAAAACTTGTGAAGGTATTTTGTTTTCACACCTAAAGTAAATATTATTTTGATCTTGATTCTGCAAATCCTTTGGGTACGTTGCTTTTTTTAATTTGATTTCCGTTTAATTTTTCTTTTTCTTCTTCGATTCTTTTTAATATTTCAAAAGCATCAAAGATAGCAAGCTTTTTAGTTGCAGCTGCATTTTTTAATCTATCAGCAGATATATCGTCTCCTGTGCCTGTAACAATTTTTTCTTTAGCTACATTTATTAATTCGTCCACAGCGTTTTGTCCTGCTGCTATAATTTTAAGTTTTAACGCTTTGCTGTCCATTTGTAATAGTAATATTATTGGTAAACATACGATATAATTTTTCATCATCAATCGTAAACATGTATTCGCTGTTAGGCTGAAAAGAAATCTCGTCTCCTTCATTTAAGCCAAACGCTTTTAATTCTTCATTATTATATTTAATAGTTCCCCATAAAGGCTCTTCAGTAACACCAACTCCGTCTAAGTAAAAATCTTTTTTTGGTATTGGTTTTATAAAACAATATTTACCATGGCTATGCCACTTATTGTTTTGTTTGTATAAATAAAATTGCTCAGAATCCACTAAAAATAAATCATCCATCAACCAGCTTCTACCGCTTTTTTGTCTTCCGTAAATATCATTGTAATATTTGAATACGTTGTGGTGGACCACTAATGTGTCGCCTTTTTTTACTTTACCCGAATAATTTATAGGAGTTTCAACCACTGTAGCAAACCGTGTAGATACTGTATGGTCCTCTTCAGATGTACTGGTAAAAAATTTTTGCTCACCATAATATTTAATATTGTCATAACGCCTTTTATTATAAGGGGTTACTATAAAACAAAAAGGTGATTTCATTAAAAATTTATATTATATTCTAAAGAAATAGGCATTGTGATTTTAAATTCTTTCCACAGAACTACTTCTTTTTCTTGTATAATCCAAATTTTGTAAGAGTCGCCATCAGCTTGAATTAAGTGAATCGCATACGACCCTCCTAACACGGCCTGCCCTACTATGTAGTGCATGGCGCCAGACTTATAGTCTGCTCCTATAGAAATTTTTCTTATATCCATTTAATTAAAATGTTGAGCCTACTGTGAGAACTCTGTAAAATATGTTTACATATAATGTGCCTGAGCCTTGTGTTGGATTAGATCCTCCAGCAGTTAAAGTAAGTCCAGTATTTTGAGCAATAACCTCAGTGCCCGTAGGTACTTCTGCTTTAAAAACTACATCTGCAGCTGAGTTGACTTGTCCATTTGATAAAGAAGCAATAGTATCACTACCTATTGTAACAGGTAATGAGGGTGTAAAATCATAAGCTACTGAACCTGCGTCTAAATAAGACATTATACTTATTACGTCAAGTACTTTCCCCACTCCAGGAGCAGGAATTAAAATGGCTGGGGTAGTGGCTAAAGTCAATAAGGAAGCACTGTTAACAGCAACCTTAGCCACAAATGTATCAATGCCAAACAAACTTTGAATTTGAGCTATAGTTGCAGTCTTAGTCATAAGATTGTTTTCTGCATCTGTTATAACTAAATAGTCTGCCGCATCTATATTTGAGATGCTTGGGTATGCCGCTGTGTTACTTATTTTTGCCATCTTTTTTTGTTGCCTTTTTTTCTGGTTGTTTTACGTTGCCGGTTCTTAAGTCAATAATAGCGTCATCTCCGTATACTTTTATAAGATCCTTTTCCAATTCACTAAAACTGGCCTGAACCTGATTTAATTCGTTAATTGATTTACTTTTATTAATCTCGGCGTCAGCTATAGACACTTTAATTTGTAAAAATTTTTGATTAAGATCTTGTACTTTTTTTAACTCTTCTTGTGTTAATTTTTTTGATTTTGACATTTTATTAGATTTAATTGTTTTATATTTTTACAAATATACATTATTTTACTTTAAAATGTTGTTGCGTTAAATAATCTGTATTTTAGTTTTACTGATATACTTATTACGCCAGCGGGAAGTTGGTCCCCTGTTTTCTTATTAAGGGTAGTTGCTACGTTTGTTTTGTAAGTTCTTGTTTGTAATGGAATATCTCTTGCACAAAAACCGTAACTTGGGTTTGTAGGTGTTCCTTGCGAGGCATTTATAATTTCATTTATTCTTGCGCCCGGTAATGTTGATATATTTGCGTTAGACTGTACAATGTTAGCCTGTCTAATGTCAAAGCTTTGATTTCCACTTACTACACCTGTTGCGCTATATTTTACCATCCAATCAGATTCTGTAACTACAATTGCTTTGTCGGGGCCGGGTGCTGATATTAATGTATTACCTAAAGTTCCGTTAAGCTGCGCTCTTGTAAATGTCCACGTTCCTTCTTGTTCACCTCTTACAACGTTACCACTTGGATCAACAGTTAAAGTTGCTAATGTGTCTTGAGTTAGCGCTTGATTGCCTTGATTAGGGCTTAAGCTTCCAGTTGTTGCTACTGCGGTTGCAGTCATTTCATTAAAAGCAATGTCACCTTCTTTTACAGTAATTACTTTTTTGCCTTTACTTACAAGACTTACTCCGTTAGCGCCATCAAAACTACCTAAACCTGTATCTGTATCACTTGACGTACAAAAATCAGCGGCATTAATTCCTTTAACTTGAACTTGACTATTAACAAATAAATTCTCGTTAGTAGAATCAAAAGTAAATGAAGCAACTCCAGTTATATTGGAAGAGCTATCCCAAAAAGCAACTCTATTAGCGGCACCTGTACCAGTTACTGTACCATCACCTGTGCCGGCACCAATGTCACTACGTACTTCAGCGCCGGTTCTAAAGTCAACATTTGAAGAAGAATCAAGAACCAAAAATTTATCAGTATCTGTGCTTGCATTAACGGCGTTTTCAATAACTAAAGTGTTAGTTTTTGTCTCTCCGTTAACATCTATATTTTGAGTATATGCTGTGGGTGCACCAAAACTAACTGTACCTCCAGAAGATCCAGAATTTATAAAAAAATTGACACCACTGTTAAATATATTTCCAACATTATTTGTATTAGAATTAAAAGATAGGCCGGTTGTTGTAATGTCTAATCTATTTCCGGAAGTTGATGAAACTGAAGTTCCAATTGTAGCCTTATTGTTTACAAGTATGTCTTGCAGAAAAGAAATCGCCATATTAAATTATATTTATGATACCTTCGTAATCAACACCTTTATACTGTTAAGTGTTGGCGCTGTTGTAAAGGCAAATGTTGCTGTACCACTACTTGTGGATGATCTTGTTACTTCAGGGAAAACCGTTGCTCCTGTGCTTACTTCATAGGCTTGTATAATTACATCCAAACCTAATTGATGGTTAACCGCTATGCTTGTTGCTGATCCGTCTCCAATAGTGTCTGAGTACTGCTCGTTAGCCCCAATACATGTACTTACCGCTGCACAGAAATCACTTACTTGTGATGCTGTTATATCAATATTTTGTTCACTAAGCGAAGTAACTAAACCTTTTGCAGTTATAGTAGCAGATAGTGATTTACTCGCGCCACCTTTACTTCCTGCGGTAGCAACATCATCTAAAGTAACAAATCCGTTAGAAGTAACACCAAAGTTTCCGCTATCAAATCCAGCTACACCTTTTGTTGTTGCGCCATCAGTTGCTCCTGCAGTTGCTATACTTTGTCCAGATTGAACAACTGTAAAGTTTCCAACATTTGGATTACTGTTTGCAGCAATATCGTTATTAATAAATATTAAATCTCCAGGCTCAAGAGTAAATGTAAAAAATGCTCCCCCTACAGTTACTGCATAAAAATCACCTACTGAATTAGCAATGTTGCTTGATCCAGAAATTGCTGGTGATCCTGGCTCATTTGTTGCATCATATGCGCCTTTAAATAAAGACTGTCCAGCTACTAAGGTTTCTACTTGCCCTAAGTTCACACCATCAGTTGCGGCTGTACCATCAGCTACACCTGTTAGTTTGTTAGAACCAAAAGCAACATCTGCTTCTGCATCACCCCATTGGTTTAAGTGGACATCACTAAATACTATTTTTTCATTTTTCTGATCATTATCATTGACATAAACTATCATATCGTTAGCTGCGTCAATAGTTGATTGTAAATCAAGAAGATTTAAGTCTAATCCTATAGTAAGAGTGTCTGTTGCGCTCACCACCGTTGTGATACCTTCTTTTCCATCTGCTGAATCTGGTTGAACAAGAACCGTATTACCATTAGATATAGTTTCTGATGTTGTACCGTCAGATAAAGTCCAGCTATTCATTGAACCGGTGCCTCCAGTATAAGCTATTTCTACCGATCCACTACCATTATTTGTAGTAGATATGTTTGAACCAGCAGAGATAATTATTATTCCGTTATTAGCAATTGTAGAATCACTACCAGCTGATGCTTTTAATGTTAAATTGTCAAATGGTTTAGTGTTTGTAATTGTTAAATCATCTGTATCACTTGCTACAGTAGAAATACCATTACCTTGAATAAATGTTGCAGTGTTCCCGTCTGATATTGTTTGTGAAGTACCACTTGAGCCTGCAAGGGTCCAAGAAGACATTGTTCCACTTCCGGATGCGGTTATAGTTATTGTTCCTGAACCGTTATCGGCTGTTGTAATACCCGTGCCTCCTGCAAATGTAATTGTATCGTTATTGGTAATGTTGGATGTACCAGAATCACCAGCAGTTACAATTTTATCAAAAGGCTTGCTGTTTGTAATTGTTAGGTTTGGCCCTGATGCTTTTGCAGTAGTTATACCTGTACCGCCTATAAAGTCTACAGTTGCGCCTGATCCTACTGAAAGAGTAGAACCTGAAGACTCAGCATCCAGCTTCCAGCCAGTGTAATTGTCAAATGCATCTATAGTAATAGTTTTTGTGTCGGTTCCAGTAACATGACCCGTAGTGTCTACGGATACTGTAGGAACTGCGAAATTTCCGCCTGAACTTAAAGTTCCAGTTGTGGTTGAATCAGATTGAGTCTGAGAATCGTGAGTTATAGTTAATACATCTGTAGCGCTTGTTGCAGTAGTAATTTTAGTGCCTCCAGCAAAAGTTGCTGTGTTTCCAGAAGCAATTGTTTGGTCTGTACCTGAGTCGCCAGCCAAATCCCAACCAGAATAACCACTCGCAGAAGATGTAATTGTAATCGTTCCGTCTGGATTAGATGTGGTACTTATTCCTGTACCACCTACCAAGGAAAGAGTTTCTCCATTTGTTATTGTAGTGACAGCAGTATTAGTGTCTGCACTAACAACAAAAGAACTCATTGAGCCCGTTCCAGCGCCTATGTCGGCTAAAATTTGCGCTTTAGTTCTTCTCTCTATTAATCCCGACGTGGAAACCAATATGCCGTCATAAGCATTATTAGCGTCTTGGTTAATTGTTGCGGTTACTGTACCGTCTATATTTAATGCGTTTAAAAATTTTATTGCCATAGCTTAATTAATTAAAAATTGCGACTCCTGTAAAATTGTTTGTAAATTCCAATGTTACTTGGTTTAAGTTTATATATGTTATTTCACATTCTACTTCCTGAGTTGGATTAGTTGGAGTCCCCAGACTAACACTTACAGCAGGAAATTTGTTTAAATTATGCGTAACGGTATAAATGGTGCTTCCAGTTAATTGTGCGCTAACTTCATTCTTATCACCACTGCTCCCCGCATATTGAAGCAAAGATATAAAATAATCTTTTTCCGCTGTTAAGCCCCCGTTACCCGCTACGTAGGTTAAACCTATTTCATAAAACGTAGGTTCACCTCCTTTAGAAACGGCTGAGTTCCACTTAAAAATAGCCCAGTTAGTAATATCGTCACACTGTGTTATTAATACATCTGATCCTATTAAAGGTGATGTGTACCATGTAGAGACATTGATAGACAAGCCTCCTTGATTTTCCGCGTATTGACTTAAAATAAAAGATGAGATTCCACTAAAAGGCACGTTGAATGCGCCACCTGCTGAAAATGAAATAGATTCAGCTGGTCTTGGTATTCCTCCGCCTGGAGGAGTGTATTGACTGTATTGGTATCTAAATAACTGAGACTGTGAGCCTTTTGTGTTTATAAAATTCGCAACATCCCCTGCCGTAAAGTTTTTAGTTTGAAAGTTGTTCTGAGAATCAGAACCTATCCATTTGTCTGCAGCGACAATATTAGTGTCCTTTACGTATGTCGATATTCTTGCCATTGACTACTTATTTATTGATTTACCCTTTTCATAACTACGTCCACCAAAATAGGCTGCGGTTATGGTTATCAGAAGCATTTTTAATAATTCTTTCCATTCATCATCAACTGCAAAGTTAATAAATCCTGAGTCAATAAAGATAAGCAATATCGTAGATACAAATAAAAATATAAGAGTTAATGGTCTTACAGATTTTGACAATTTATTGTCGCTTGTCATGTCTGCCGTCCACCTTTTTGAAACCTCCTGCATTTCTACTTGTTGAGATTCGTAAAGTAGTTGTTGTAGTTTAATTTTGTCCTCAGAAGGAATATCAGCTTTTGTAATTTCTTCAAAAGCCTGTTGAGGATCCGTAACACCCTGAAGAACTTTGCCTAAAGTAGGGTTAAGTGTTCCAGCAACTCCCAACAGCAGTTTGCCGACGGTAGTGTCTTTGAACTTTTTTTTCTTTTTATCTTCCATAATTAACACTTCCATCTTTTTCGAGCCTGTCTAATTCTCGACATTGGGTTATTTCTTGTTTTAGCGCTTGATCTTTTTAACTGACCTAAACTTCTGGCGCAATAAGATTTTCTTCTTTTTGCAGCTTTACTCCCTGCTTTTACTTTTCCAGTAACTGCGGTTTTTAAATTACCTCCAGTTTTTTTATTGTACGCCGCAACCCCTTTTGCTGTCATTCCAGCTCCTGATTTTGTTGATCGGTAGTTAGCGCCCTTACCTTTAGTAGTTTTTCTAATTAACTTAGGGGTTACATCTTTGGTGTTGCTTACAAATTGCTTACCTAAAGCTCCTTCTCTTTTTTTCTTTTTTGCTGTTTTGGCTAAAGTTTTTTTAGAAAGCCTTTCTGCTTTTGCTCTCGGTAAACAACGGTCAGGATTTTTTTTATTTTTAGACGTACCGCATTTGCCCTTGATTTTACCATCAGTGCCAATACGAACCCAGTCTTGTTTTACCCAATCCTTTAACTTACCCATTACCTATTTTTCTTTTCCTTCTTTTTTATTCTTTTTATTTTTCTTTTAGCCGCCTTTTTAGAAATTTTTCTTTCACTTGCTCTACCTCTTTCACCGCTTTCTTTAAGTTTACTCACAACAGCCGTTCCGTCTTTTTTTATTTTAACACCCTTGTATTTAGATTTAGCCCTGCTTTTTTCACCGCGTTCTTTAACTTTTTCTTTTAAAGTAGCCGCCCCAGAGCCGTCCATCTCTCTAAACGTAGAAAGGCTTTTAAATTTAGATGTATACTTGCCTTTTTCGCCTTTTTCTTTTGACTTCTCACGCAAATCACTTTTAACCGTGACATACGTCAACTTCGGCTTTTTATAATATAGCTTTGGTTTTTGAACCGCATTTAAATTAGGCTTTTTCATTTCTTTTTTGTTTTCTTCTTTCTTTTTTCTTTTTTCTGTAAGCCTTCATAGCCTCTCTTTTGGCTTTACCTTTTTTCCAAGACCCAGCTGCAAATTTTTCAGCTCTTTTTTTTGATTTAAATTCATAAACCTCACCCGCAGCTAACGCTTCATTAAAGCTTTGAGGTTTTGCTTTTTCTTTACCTTTAAATGTAATAGTGGGCGCAGCGTAGTTTTTACGTTTACTATCCCCACTATATGTAGCCATTCTTACAGTAGCATTTCTACCTGACTTGTTTCGTTCAAGGTTTCTTAAATGCTTTTTTCTTCTTCTTTTTACTGTAGGCATTATTTCTTTTTGCTTTTTTTACCATAATTAGGATCCTTGCAATATTTACTTGCCGCCATATTTGCATATGCCGATGGGTATTTATCAAAAGTTCTTTTAGCCCAGGCTATTCCAGCAGGACATATCTTATTTCCTTTTTTTTTCTTTTTAGTTTTAGCCATTATATAACTTTATATTTAGTTCTTCCACTTTCTTTATAAGCTTTTAAACACCTGTTTCTATTGTCATCGTCATTCACATACGAAACGTGTATCCAATTAGGATTCATATCTGTTCCAAACTCCCAAATTAGTTGATCAAAATTTAAATTTTCTTTAATCCACTGATACATTTCTGCGTTAGTTTTATAGCCATAAACATCGTCAAGATCCATTGCCTGTCCCTTCATGTGCTGACTTGTCTTACTACTTCCGCCAATAGCTTCGTTTAAAGCAGGAGATCTAAACATGCTTGTGACCTTTATTGGTCCTCCTGCAAATTTACGTAAAGGCTCGAATATTTTTTCAGCCGTTATCTTCATCACTTCTACCTGCGCTGCGCTCGGCGTATTGTCTATTCCTCTTCTTTTTGCCGTATTAGAGTGTATAGACTCAGCGTATGTTATGTGTTCGGATATTTTTTTCATTATCTTTTTGTTAATCGTTTTCCTTTTTTTGTCATTCTTTTTCTAAAACGTTCTGCTCGAGCTTTACTTATTTCTTTTTCAGTACATGCCTTTTTTTTATTTGCAGGACACTTCATCATGTAGAACTTACCATTCTTCTTTTTTATAGTACCTTTAAAACTTTCTTTAGAAGCGCCTCTTTTGTTGGTTTTTAATTTTAAATAACTTGTGCCGCTACCATCTTTGTTGGTGTCGACAGTTTTGCTTTTAAACTTTTCAGAAGCTTTTCCTTTTTTAGCTTTTAGTTTTACTGTATTTTTTGCATAAAGCTGAGATGCTGGTATTGTTTTTTTATTTTTCATAATCTTATATTTAATCCAACACTGCTATTATATATTTCTGAGTCCCAAAATTTAGTATATTCTGCCTCTACAAATATTCCGAGTGTTTTTGTGATTTTCCATCCAACTATCAACCCGCCTTGATAATCACTCCACTGTTTACCTTTCAGCAAATTATTGTGCCCTCCGAGTCCCCAGCTATCGCGATGTAGGTAGCTGAAGTCGACATTGCCTTTAAAATATTTATGGTATGGTAAAATCCAGTTTGCATAAGAGTGCAGCCAAAACTTTGACTTGTAGTGATAAAAATCAAAACCGACGATAGGAGCATATTCTGCAAAGGCATCAAGAAGAGCCCATTGCTCCTGGTTATATCTATTCATTAAGTCTCCAAACACTAAATCCCTAAATTGTCTATCCGTCCAAGCAACTATATCCCCCTCGGGATTAGTCCAGTACCAATCATAAAAATCGTTTCCATTTTGGCTTGTTGAAGAGTAGCCCCAATCATTATATCCATATTCAAACCCCAAAGTGTACCAAGGGTTTACTGCGTCTCCATCTACATTTGTTTCATTAAGCCATAACTCTATTGGATTATATCCAAAAGCTTTTTGATGTGAACGAGCAATAACTCCAGCACTTATGCTAAACTTTTTGCCTATCGGTAATCTTGCCCTAACTTCAGCGCTTTGATATTTAAAATCAATATTACCAACTTCTCTTTGTTCTATTTTTACAATGTGATATTTTCCAGTGTGCCTTAAAAAATATCTTGAATTACTAAACACATCTGATCTTTGCCTTTCTTGTTCCCAATGTAGCAAGTACTCAAAGCCTTTTACGGCAGCCGTGGGTGATGAAAGGGCTTTTATGTTTTCAGTGCCATCATAATAGTTTCTGCCTTTGATCTCATAATCAAATCTTGCTAATTTTCTAATTCCAAAACCTATTCTATAATCAAAAGGGTGATATATGGTTTCATCAACTACCTGCGGAACTGCATAAAGGTTTTCAGGATTGGTTCTTATAAAATAATCTGGATACGGGGTTTCGTAAGCATTGCCAATGTCTCCAGCTACATAAATTGTGGCGTATTTGAAAACATCCTCATATACGTTTTTAAAAAACTTTTTTGTTTTAAACTCTCGCTCCAGCTTATTGTTTAACTTTTTGTCTACTGAAATTAATTGAGCATTAGTTTGTGTGCTCAAAAATATTATAAAAAAAATGTGTAAAATTTTGTTCATTTAGTTTTTTTTATTTGGTTTATTTGATGGTACCACAACCGGCTTATTGGGTGCGGAAGGAATTACCGTATTCGGTTTTACCACTACAGGCTTTGGTCTGGGATTAGGGCTTGTATTGGGTCTTGAGTTGGGTCTAATAATTACTTGTGGGTAATAAGGATTATAGTAGTACGGAACCGTATTATTGCTGTAGTGGTAAGTGTTATTATAAACTCTTGGCCTCAAAGAGTTTACATCTATAAGAACGCTGTCGCCCGCATAAGTTATGCCGATTACTTTTTCAAAATGATAAGGCTCTAAGGTTGGGGCGCAGGAACCTATAATTACAAAAACGGTTATTAATACAATATTTTTTACTTTTTTCATACATTTAAAATTTACTTTCTATAATTTTATCTATTTCTTTTTTAACTAATTGAATTGTATTTTCTGGTAGTTTTAAGGATATTCCGCTCTCCACTCTAAGTACTTCATCGCCATTATGATAAAGTATTACAGTAGGAAGGTATTTGATTTTTTCCTTATCAAATACTTTTTGATCTTCAGTTATACAAAACTGATAGATATTGTGTGATTTAAATTTTTTTAATGAAATCTCCGCTTCGGAAGTGAACGGCGCACTGTATTGTACAATCGAAATATCCTCTTTGTATTCTTGAGCATTAAGATTGTAAAAAGAAAAAATTAGAAATACTATCCATATTCTCATCGCTCTTTTGTAATTTCATAAAGACGCTCTTCTAACTTAGCTAACGTCTCCTTCATCTCCTTAACATCGTCCTGCGTTGTCATTATGGCGTCTCGAATTATTTGGTCTTTATAAGTAAATTCTGTTTTAGTTACCTCTGGCTTTGGCATTTCCATTGCCTGTGCAATATCTGCTTGTAAAATAAAATACATACTACAGAGAGAGACTGTAAAACCGACTATCATAGATATAGTCTTAAGATCTAATGTAACCTCTGTATTTTCACTTATTTTTTGTGCCATCTTACCAAATTGCTATACATACTTGATTTTTAATTGTAGCGCTACTTCCCGCACTTCTTAATTTTCTTACTTGCACTGGAAGATAGTTGCCTACTTTAAAGTTTTTAAATGTAACAGTATGTGGCTTTTGAATTGTTCCTTGAGCTGTATCTACACACACGTCTACATATTCATCCCCAACCGCAGCTATTGTAGCAGTTGATCCAATATATAGCAAACACCCTGAAGACGAGTCTATTCTTTTTTCAAATATTGGCCCACCTTGAAACACTATATAGGTGTCGTTGGGAGCATTTTGGAAAATATCAGCAGTAAGCGTCAATATTGTGGTATCAACTTCTGTTACTGTTGCAATAGTTCCTGTAGCTGTATTATATACAATATCATGCACCACAACATTAGAAAAGTCTGCATTTAAATCCACAAGTTTGTCTGCGGTATTTGATGTATTAGTTCCGGTTAGTTGTGGTAAACCAGGATAAGGTATTGGTATTGAGTCTGCGGCTATAACTTGAAGCGCTAAGCCAGTGTTTACGGTAATTTTTGGATATGCCATTTTTTTATTTTTGAGGGTTAAAAATCTCTTTTATCTTTTATAAGGAAAAACACGGTTTAAAGTATCTCTCCTTTGACTACATCCGCAATCTTTTCCCATTGCGCTGTAGGCTTTTGTAACCACATTTTTAATACCAGTGGCTTTGGTAAATTTTTCTATGCTGTCGCCTAATCCTCTTGATTTCATTTTATTTTTGTTTTTTACAAATGCACTGTGCTACAGGGCATTCATTAACATTAACTATTAATTTTGATATAATCCAATTCCACTTACACATTAATTTGCACCAAGTTTTTTGAATCCATATTCCTAATTTTACTAATAATTTTCCCATATTTTTTATTTTTTTGGCGACGGTACATTGTCAATTTTACGCGGTTTGTATGGCATAACAATATGGTTGTTTGTAGCTACCACACTTACTGCTTTAACATCTTTCGCGACCTTTTTTTTTGGCGCCGCTTTTTTCTTGCTTTTTTTATTCATTATATTAAATTTAAATGAAGGGTACTTGCACGCCTTGCGCGGCCCCCACAGACTTACCTAATTTAAGCGTTTCCCCTAAAACTCTTTTAGGGTTTAATCTCTTTAGATTTAAAAGCTTAGGTTTTTTAATTTTTTTTTTCATGCTCATTTTGGGTTTTTTCATTTTACACCCAAAATTATTTGCATAGTTGGCCATAGCCACAACATCCTTAGAGTACTTCTTTTTGCTTTTCATAACAGAAGAAGCTGCGCTACAAGCGTCTTTAAATCCATTTCTTTTAGCCCAGGCTGTAAATTTGCCCTTGTTTTGCTTTTTTATTTTTGGAAATCCGCTTTTCATTATTTTCTAATTAAAGAAGATAAGTGTTTAGAAACACCTTCATACTTCATGCCGTGGTCGCCCCCGTAAGCATGTCCATATATTTTTTTAGACATAGCTTTAGATTCGTCTCTTCGACTTTTTAAAGATTGTTTGTGCTTTCCTTTGTGCTTGCTTCCTAAAGACTCGTCGAGTCTTGCGTTATAACCTTGTGCCATAATTTTAATTTTAAATGATTAATAATACAAATATAATGATATTTTAAATTTTAATGATGAGCGTCTTTTTCCCATGGCAAATCTCTATCGTGTGTGTTGATTTGACTATTAGGTATGACCTCAATCTGACTAAAAGGGTCAGGCTTATAATAATAATTGTTGTGATCAAATCTAAGCATGCCACTTTTCATTTGACGTAAATGATCAAGCTCATGTTTTACTGCTTTTCTTTTTAATGCAGGAGACATGTTTTTCTCAATCTCTATTACGCCATTTGGATTTATTGTGCCAAGAGTATGTTTGCCAAGATCTGTTTCAACTACCTTGTAATCTCCCGTTGAATGCTCTTTACTAAACCCAAATACTTCGTGTATGTTTTTTAGCTTAAAAGACATTTACATTTTTTTTAACATGTCTCTATATTGAGACAGTGTAAGGCTTGGATTTTTTTTCTTTGCTTCTGAAAAAGTCATTTGCTTTTTTACACCTTTTTTCATTTTTCTTGTAACTGCCTTCACAAGAACTGCTTGGCCTTTTTTATCTGCGGCCTCAGCCTGAGCTTTTTTCTTTTTTGCTTTAGCAAACTTTCTATTAGCAGCTTTTAACTTTCTTTCAGCAGCTTTTGTTTTACCTGCTTTTCTTAAAGCAGCAGCTTTGTTGCCTTTTACAGCATCACCTTTGAAACTTTTTCTATCTGAAGCTTTCATTTTTCTTACGCTTTTCTTTGCAGCTCTTACTATTTTACGAGCCTCTTTTTTAGTAGCGCCAACCTCATCCCTTACCATTTTTTTAGCCTTAGCCGTTTTTGTAAGCATAGGCTTCTTCATTGCCATTTTAGGTTTATTCTTCATGGCCATCTTTGGCTTTTTCATAGCCATCTTTGGCTTTTTCTTTTTCATAATTTTAGCCTGCACTTCTTTTGGTAGAGAATCAAACCCAGCGTTTAGTTTGGGTTTTTTAGAACTCATTGCTATAGACATTCTTGCTTTCTGTATAGCGTTTAACTTTGGTAGTTTCATTGTTATATTAATTTATGTGTTTATCTTCCTTGCCCTCGGTAAATTTTACCTGAGTAGTATTTTCCATTTACATTGTTAGTGTGTCTATTCTTGCTATGAATATTAGGTCTTTTAGCATGAGCAGACTTTTTATAAGTAGAGGTTAATCCTTTTCTTGCCATTATCTTCTTCTTCTTCTTCTTGGTTTGTTAACCGCACATCCAGTAACTCTCCCTCTTTTATCTCTTATTTTTCTTGTGCCCCTACCACAGGTAATTCCTCTGGCTTTGTTTCTAAGTTTTCTTGCTTTGTCTGATTTTCTTTCAGCTCTTTTGAACTTACCTTTGCTTCTTAGCTCGGAAGCTCTATCACTTTTTTTATCGGCTCTTCTCATAAGCCTTTCATATCTTGGCATAATTTATCTTTTATATGGTTTATAATTATTTAAAGGATCACCACCTTGAACTGTCGCTCTTTTTTTTGAACCAGCTCTCTTAGCAATTCTATTTAGTCTTTTTACTTTTCTTTGCACTGCCCTATCTTTTCTTCCTTCAGACTTATACAGTTTATTTATTTTACGTATACTTTTTTTATCCTTAGACGACAAAGAACTTGGGTCTCCTTTTGCTTTGCTGTAATAATCTTTTTTACCAAGTTTGTTATAGAGTCCTTTTGCAAGCTTATCTCTTTCAGCAGTCATTCGGTTTGCTTTGCCAATCTTTCTATTCATAGCCGCTGTCTTTCTTGCGCTTTTTCTTTCCAGTCTTGCAAGTTTTGATGTTTTCTTTTTATTAGATAACATAGGTTTTATTACGCCTGTCATCATAGGTTTTTTCATAGCCATTTTAGGTTTTATTGAAGCGCTTACTTTAGCTTCTCCAGCTTTTCTTACTTTTTTAATTATAGCTTTTCTTTTTCTCAACCCTTCTTTGCGTTTTTTGCTTAGCGGTTTATCAAAAGATCCGCCAGCTTTTTTCTTTGCTGTTGTAAGCATTGGTTTTTTTGTTCCTACCATTTTTACCTTTTTTTCTTTTTTAGGATAAGATCTTTTTGCAGTCACGGCTTTTGCAGTGTCAGCTAAGCCTTTAGCGGCCTTATCAAACTTTCCCTTTTTTAGTGCGTTATAAGTAGCTGCTCCAGCTGTAACTATCTTGCCAAGCTTACTACCTTTTATTTTATCTACTTTCTTTTTGATTTTACCAGCAGTGTCTTTAGCTTTTTGAATTACTCTTCCTGCACCGGTTTTTCCAGATCTTACAACTTTAGATTGCCTCTTCGCAAGCCTTGTAGCTCTTTTGGTTTTACCCTTGATATTAGCTTTGTTAATTTTTCTACTAAGTTTATCTTTTCTGCGAGCTGCAGCTTTTGTCATTGCGGCCATTGTAATATTTTTGTTTGTATATTTACAAAGATAAATAATTAAATCAAATCTTTTTTATGCCCGTACCCATCAGGAATACCTCGAGAACTCACCCAAAAAATGACTACTTAAAGTACTGGAAAGTTGTCAAGTATTGGGCTAAAAGAAAATATAATATATCTATAGGGGAGCTGGAAATGATGCTTTTTTTATATAGCGAGCACCTTTTTAACAAAACTAAATTTGAAGAATTTAATGAATTAATGTCGTGGGACAATAACCGTTTTTATAAACTTGTAAAAGAAGGGTGGATACATCAGTGGAGGGCTAAAAAGGGGAATCAAGCAGCTCTGTATGAATTAACATACAAGGCTAAGCGTATGATAAGCAATGTTTATGATAAACTAAACGGAGAAGACTTTCCGGAAAACCCAGTTAACAATCCTGTTTTTAAACATGACGTTAAATATAGAGATAAAATCTACAGGAGATATATGAAAAAAATTAATAAAGAACAGAGAGATTAGTTTATAAAACTATTACCACGTCTCTTTCTTCGATTATAGTGTAAGTGTCGTCATCTATAATCATCGAATGTCCAGCAGCTTTGTCAAAATATATAACATCATTTTTTTTTACTGTATGAACATTGGTGCCGGGGTTTATAACCTTAGCTTTGTGATACCTTAACGAAGACACGTCGTCGTTTGAAAGCAAAAGACCCGATTTAGTCTTATACTCTTCGCTTACTTTTTTTATAACTATATATTTATTTATAGCTTGCATTCTGATCTGTCTTTTTAAGATTACCGTCTTTGTCAACTTTAGTGTTGTCTTTGGACAACATATTACCTTCCAAGTCAAACACCGTGTATCCCTGTTTGATTAAAAGTTTAATTGCTCTTTTTTGTTCTTTTACTCTTTCCTGTATTCTATATGTTTCAAAAATTTCATTACTTATTGCCATGATATTAAATTTAATTATTATTTCTTTTCTTCCCTATTACCGACTCTTGCATGAGTTACTATAGCGTTAGTGCTTAGTATGGTTGTTGCCACACTGCTTGCGTTAATTAGGGCGTTCTTTGTTACCTTCAATGGATCTATCACTCCCATTTTGAACATATCTCCATAGTCTTCGTTTTTGACGTCATAGCCATAATACATTTTGTCAAATTTATCAGAACCTATTTGACTAATAATCTCTTCTTTGTTAGCTCCTGCATTTTCTAAGATTTGAAGCAATGGCTCTCTAAGCGCGCTAATAACAATTTTATGTGCAGCAATTTCATTCTCATGACCTGCAGGGTCAACATCCCATGGAACTCCCCCAAGTCTATTCGTAGCGTTCCATAAAGCTAACCCCCCTCCGGCAACAATACCTTCCTCTAATGCAGAACGTACTGCACACACCGAGTCATCGACTCGGTCAAATTTTTCTTTCTGCTCTACGTCTGAATTACCACCCACGTAAATGCAACCGATGGCACCAGCTAAACTGGCTATACGCTCATCAATAAATTTTCTATCTACCGGATCAACTGTATTCTCTTGTTGTTGCTTAAGTTCACTAATGCGTTCTCGCATAACATCACTTGGCTCTTCGTTTTTAATTAAGACAGTACTTGTTTTTCCTACAATAATTTTATCTGCATGACCAAGGTCCCCTATGCTTAAAGTAGATAGATCATCTCCTGTTTTCTCAGAAATGTATTTACCCCCAAGAGTAACAGCTATGTCTTGCATAAGCTCATGCTTCTTGTAACCAAACGAAGGACATTGTATGCTGCAAAGCTTCAAACCGTTTCTTACAACATTAGCTGCAAGTGTATTTACGACGTTAATTCCACAGTCAGCAATGATAAGTAACGTCTCATTATTTTGAATAATAGGTTTTAATACTGATTCGATTTGAAGTATATTGCTTATCTCTTGATCACAGACCAAAACTTTTACATTCTCCAGCACACACTCGTCCTTCTTGTGGTTATTTATAAAAAGATTAGAAGTATAACCCCTATCTATTTTTATACCGTTTGTTACCTCAGCAAATGTCTCATGGTTTTGAGAACGCTCAACAGTTACTATACCGTCATTGCCAACTTGCTTGTAAGCATCATGTATTATTTTACCTATTTCCGGGTCATTGTTTGCTGAAATAGTGGCAACATCTAATAAACTATTCTTGCTTATTTTTTTTGAATGCTTCTCTAAATCTTTTACAACTGCTTCAACATATTTTTTTATATAATGTATAACTAAAGTCATGTTATTAAAAGTATCCGTAAACTTTTCACCTGCATTTACAAAAGCTTCCGCTAAAACAATTGCAGTAGTGGTTCCATCACCAGCAGAATTAGCGGTGCGATTGGCTGCTTCTTTCATCATTTGTATAGCTAAGTTCTCGACTGGGTCGTCTAAGAAAATACTACGAGCTACAGTAACTCCATCTTTGGTAACTGTCATTCCACGTAGGTGGTCAGCCGATTCTATTATGACTGTCTTACCGCGTGGGCCTAATGTACTTTTAACTGCGTTTGAAATTTTGGATATTCCGGAAATTAATTTTGATCTGCCCTTTTCATTAAAATGCAAATCTTTTGGTATATAACCTTGCTGACTCATTATATTAGATTTTATTATTTATGTAAATGTATTAATAATATTTATAATACGCAAATGACAAGAATGACAACTTGAGTCGGCCTTTTTGTACTATAGGAATATTTTACTATTTCTTTTTTTTACTATGTATAAATAATAGAATAAAGTTGTCATTATCGTCATTAAATTTATAACTAATTGATTATTAGTTATTTATATATTTTAAAGTTGTCATAAAGTTGTCATTAAATAATAATATAATAACAAAAAAAAGAGCTTCTCTATGGAAACTCCTTTTCAACTCAAATCAAAAACAGAACAAATAGGGATTTTTAATTTCTTAAAACTCTAATTGGTTAAAGCCTTTTTTATCTTCAGCAAGTTGTATTGCTTCAGCAATTTGATTAATTTTTCTGTCGTTCTTAATTGACCTTTTGATTGAAGCTGCTCTGGCTATTCCAGATTCGCCGTCAGGTCTGTCGTTTATTAATCTACCGTTTCTTACGTAAAGTCCATCTACGTAATTGTTAGTACTCGGATCTTTGTATAATTGTTTATAGGCCATAACTTATATTTTTATCAAAGATAATAAAATTTTTTTAGATACTAAGGGGTTGAGGATAATAGCCTGAAATACGTTCACACCCCGCGAAAAGAAAAGTCAAAAATAAAAAACGCAAAACAAATCTTAAAAAAAAATTTGCCGGAACTTTTTGGGTTTTTCCTGGAGCGCCTGACCGCACACGCAGACACGCACCGACGCGACCGCGTCGCCTTGCTTTGTCGCTTGGTTCGTTGCTTGGTTCGTTGGTCTTTGGTCTGAACCGCTCCGCCCTTCCCCCCGTTTATTTATATAGCATATAAACAAGCGTCCCGCTTTATAACCGCACGACCTTAATAAAATCAAAACAAATATTATTTAGAATCAATATAAATATACTTTGTAAGTCATTGACTATCAGCCAACTAAAAGAAAACTTTTGATGTAAGTAAACATTTATTAAAAATAATTTGTTTTATTCAATACTTTTGCACTATCTTTGAACAAACAATAAAAATAATATAAAATGTTTATACTAAATATTTACACTCCGGAAGCCGATTTTTCAATCTTACCGCTTTTAATTTTGGCCGTTCCGATTGCGATTTTAGCGACATTTTTAACGACTAAAACAAATGATAAATAAAAAAGATTCTTACGAAATACTGCTTGCAAGTATTCAAAATAATTGCGAGATTTTAACCGAATTTATTAATAATTTAAATCATCAACAATGTATAAAATAAAACAAATGACAAGCCCAAGAAGTGGCAACCCTGTTGCAAATCAATTTGAAATTTACACCCCTAAAGGCGTCTATTTTCAATCCTACAATAGTATAATTGCTCTTGTGGATAATAAGCGCAATATTATTTTAGATGAATATTATCACGACTATTCCAGGACGACAAGCAAATATTTAACGCAGTTTTTAGGCCTGAACACACAAGACAGAAGAGACCGAATAAAGAGTAAAGAAATAAAACTAAAGGACTTAAACAAATAAATCTCTGATGAGTAAAGGTCTAAACACCTACGAAACCCTCAAAATTTGGGGGTCAGATTTAACACTAAATAAAATGAAAACAAATAAAATAATTCAAGTAACAATTTTTATGACAATATGGGTATTTCTTTTGTCGGCTATATCTCGATTAATAATAGCGTTGGCGGAAGAAGTACACACAATAGAACACAAAATAATATTGGGCGGTATTATCGTCTTATTAGCGTCTTTGTTCTATTTCAGCGCAATGCTTATAATAACTGATTTTAAAACTAAATAAAATATAATAGATTATGGAAAACTTAATTGAAATAATATCTGAAATTGGAAACGACACAAACCCAATGCGAAGATCCTTTTACTATGAATTATCTCAAGAATTGTCTTTATACTACGACAACCTAACGGAAGATGACATTCACGAATTAATATGTCGTATGGAAAGTTTTATTGAGCAAGAAGTAATGGAAATAAAAAACGATTACGAATATTTAAATAACAAATAAATAAAATTATGATAGTAGAATATTTATACTTAGATGAATATGGGGATATTATGTACACAAGCAGAAATCACCCACTAAAATACGAAGACCAAACCGACTGCATTAAAATAGAAGTAGAGACCGGTCATGATATGGACAGAGTATTGCACTTAATGAATATTTATTAATAATAACTTAAAATAAACAACTATGAAATTATATCTATTAAATGAGTACGTTGGCGGAACGCCCTTTGAATCTTGTACATTGGGCGTTTACTTATCACTTGATGAAGCAAAAGAACACCTTAAAAAAGAATTAAGAACACACGACCACGAAGATTATTTTGACATCGATAATGAAGAAGATGAAACAAAAATAATTACTGATACATCTTTCTACTTTGATTGTAATGATTGGTGGGGTGGTTGTCAGATAGAAGAAATAGAAACAGAATTTAATTTAAGCAAATAATATGGCAAAAAAAATGACAGAATTAGAACAAGAGCGATTACTCCACCTATCAGCAAAATTAGTAGATTACGTTTACATTTCAGAGTATGAAGATTATTGGAGCAGTACCGCTCTTGACGAGACATCAAGAGACGATTGGTCCGACGATTGGATAATTGAAGACAAACTTAATGAAAGCACCCATATATTTAAATACATATATAATTTAAAACAATTAATAAATAACATAAAATCAAAAAAATAGGTATGATAAATAAAGTAACAAAGTTAGAAGTAATGGACGCGATAGAATATTTGCACGTTCAGGGTTTTGTTGAAGAAATGACAACAGATAAAAAACACTACACCGAAATATTATTAAAAAAGGTGGCCAATGTTTATAAAATAAATTTAGGTCTTGATTAATAAAATTAAAACTATGGGAAAATCAAAAAATCAATTTCTGCACCTACGCGAAAGTAGAAAAGCGCAAAGGTGCTATGACGTCCAGGACGTAATAAATTCTGAAATAACACTACAACCATTGACTTGTCGTAAGTGTGGCAGTCAAGAAGTTATGTATCATCAATACGTTGGCGATGCTTATTGCTCCACTTGTGGAGTATGGCAATTAGATAATTAATTTAAATAAATAACAATGACAGAAATAGACAAATTGAAAACAGAATTTCATCAATTAAGATATGATGATAAAGATTTTGAAAATCAATATAATGCAGATGAATTTCAAGAATGGTATATGGACCATATAAATAAAGAATTAAAAGAATGGGTTGTCTATTGTTGTAGACAATTTAAAACAGATTTTGAAAATTTACCTGAAGTAGCAATGTTAGAAATTATTGAGTTTCTAAAGGAAGATGGATTTTCAGAAGTACAAATATATAAAGCAATTAATAATTTTAAATATAAATAAATCTATGAAAAAAACCATTAAAGAGTTAAAGGAGTTAGTATCCTTATTTGAATACAGAAAACTATTTACCAACGATAGTATAATAATGGTTGGGGATATTGAAAAATTAAAAAATCTAATTAATAAACTATGAAAGTAGAAGTAATTAACACAGACGGATTAGACCAAGAAACTATCGACAAGATAGAAAACCCAATGATATTTAATCAATGGTGGGAAGAAAATGATACGACATTTGTAGAGTTAGAAAATTCAAAGGGAGAAATCATTAGAGTTTTTCCTGAACGAATTAAAAAATAAATAAATATGGAAAAAACTGAATATAAAAAATTATTTACCAAATTATCCGGACAACAAATCTATAAATATGCCCTATGGGTAATTAATGAGTGTGATACACCTATTGATGAAATAGAGTGGTTGTGCGAATTGATAATGAAGAGCAATAAAAATGAAGAATTTGCTGATAATATAACTGAATTATTAATTGATAAAACTAAATAACTATGAAAGGAACAAAAGAAGCTATTGAATTTTGGAAAGAATCCTTAAGACAAGCATTAAAAAATAACGATACAATGTATGCAATGTATTGTGATGAAATGATAAATAAACTTAAATAACTAAAATCAATAAAATGGGAACAAGAAGTTTAACACACGTAGCCGAAGATGGCGAAACAATATTAACATTATACAAACAATATGATGGGTATTTAGATGGACACGGATTAGATCTTGCCGAATTTCTAAAAGACATATCCATAGTAAATGGGATTAGTAGTAATGCCACTAAGATAGCAAATGGTATGGGTTGTTTATCTGCTCAATTGGTTGCTCATTTAAAAAATAGTCCAGGTAATTTATATATATATCCCCCAAACTCAAAAGATTGTTGGGAAGAATATACCTATCACGTTTACAACGAAAAAATTGGAAAGGGTGTGAAGATAAAAGCAATTAGAAACAGTTACCAAAATGGCGATGAAGTTGTTTTTGAGGGAACACCGGAAGAATTAATTAACAAAGTAAATAAATAAATTATGAAAATAAAAATAATACAACGAAGTGTGTACCACAAGTACGCAGAGAAAGAGTACGATATTGATGAGAAAAAATATCTTGAATATATTAGAGATAATGGTTTCGATGAAGACGGAAACGCATATCATGACCTGCAAGACTATATCTTAGACAACGAAGATTTTTGGGTTGACGATATGGACCACGAAATAAACAAGTCAGATTTTATCTTTGGTAGTGGAGTCAACGAGTATGATGGAATGGAAGATAGCAGAGAAGATAGCGAATGGAGATATGAATGTGAAGAATTAAAAATAGGAGGACATTTATAAATGGAAATAACAGATAAAGAAATTGTTGATATACTATACAAAGTATATCCTAAAATATTTAATAACATTGTAGATACAATAGAAAACCAGGAAGAATTATGAATAAAGAAAAATTAATAGACGTGTATTATGATTGGTATAGAGATGAATGTTCAGATCCATATGACGAATTGGAATGGCTGATCAATTGCGCTTTAGGTAACGACAAAGAGAGAGAAAATGTTATGGACGTTTTAGAAACAACATATAAAAATAGACAATTATAATGAAAAAATATAGCGGAACATATGCTTTAAAGCAAGACCATTATGAATTAGTAATTAGATATGAATACTATTATGATGATGGCGATTACTTTCAACCCCCTGAAGAAGAATTAGAAATTACAGATGTGTGGTTAAATGATATGGATATTACGGATTTTTATTGGGATCATTTAGATTTTTATGACGAAGTAATAGAGTGTGCAAGAGATTCAGGTTAAACTAAAAAAATATAAAATAATTAGGTATTTCAAAAACTAAATACTACTTTTGTACACATCACTTAAATCAAATACATTATGAAAATAGACATTTTAAGAAACTTTTATAAAGAAAAAGGTGTAAAGTTAGATGGGCAACCTATGAATGCTTATTTAGATTTGTGTAAAAAACAAATTGAAGGTCTGCATTCTAAAGCTGACAACAAGAAAAATAATACTAAAGATCCACATTTATTTATTTAATATGAATCACGGATATAATGAGGGTAAACAAATCCTACATAAAAACGTAAGAAAAAAACGTAAAGACACGTTTATTCAAGGAAGATCTAAAAAGCAAATAGAAAAAAACTACAAACTTATGGAGTACATAATTATTAGCGGTTGTGTTCTTTTTGCAATAACTTTAATTTATAATTTAATTTCATGAACGAATATTGGTATACAACATATAGTAATGATAGTCATTTAAAAACTGATTACACTACTGCGGACCTTATAAAAAAAATTGGGGGTGAGGTTGTCTCTCTTCTTCTTACTAAAAACCAGGCATATGGCGATACCGCCAATAATCCGCCAAAGATATTTTCAAAACTAACCGCCAAAGAGGGTATTTTAGCGCGGATTGATGACAAACTATCTCGTATAAAAAAATTAGGGTTTGAAAACATAGATAGAACTGAAGACACTTTAAAAGATTTAATTGGTTATTTAATTCTGTTAAAAGTAGAATTAACAAAAAATCAAAACAAAATAAAAAAAACTATAATAGACAATAAACCTAAAATTGTATGAAAAAAGAAATTTTTAAAAAATATGCAGACGCGGTTGCAAAACAATTTCATCTTGAATTGGATCAAATGTTTTCCAAGAACAGACGAAGAGACATTGTAGACGCAAGACAAATGTTATATTATCTCTGCATGGAAAGACCTATAAGAGTGTCTTACATACAAAGATTTATGGCAGAGCAAGGGTGTGAGGTTTATCATAGCACCATATTGCATGGTTATAAAAAAGCCAAAGAACTTATAGATAAAGACAAAGATTATCAAGATGTTATAGATCTTATTAACTCCAAAGATGTTGTTCACTAAAAAAAACATACTCCATCAAGCTTTGCAAGACCAGAAATCAATAAAATCTATTATGCCAAAGGGCGTGTCTGTTATTGGAAGAGGTGTGAAAATTCAAAACTTTAATAATGAATTGGAAATCTTAAATATGGGAAAAGGTGGAGATTATTTCAAAGAGTGTTCGGAGCAAGAGTATGATTTTTTTTATCAACATGGGTGGAAAAAAGGATCTTTATTAGTTAGCGCTAATAATTGTTTGTTCAAACTTAAAATTATTGAAGGCCGAATAAGGACCGAATTAAATACCAGGAAGAATGATAAGCATATACAAAATTTAAAGAACAGAAGAGAATCATTATTAAATAAATATTCATTATTACAAACTCAAATAAATAAAATAAATGGAAACAAATAACACGTACAAAACATTAAGCGGAATATCTGTAAAAGATAAGGTAGAGAAAAAAGGTAGATTTGATTATTTATCTTGGGCATGGGCCTGGCATTATATGAAACAACAATACCCTAATGCTAACCGGATTGTATATGAAAACGAGAGCGGTGTTCCTTATTTCACTGACGGACAATTCGCCAATGTTAAAGTAGGTATAGTAATAAACGACATTGAGCATATTGACTATCTTCCTATAACAGATAATTTAAATAGATCAATTCCTTTAACTAAAATAAATTCTTTTGATGTGAACAATGCTATTCAAAGATCAACCGCTAAAGCTATTGCTATGCACGGATTGGGATTATCTTTATGGATAGGAGAAGACACGGGCCGTATTGCTAATGAAAGCAAAAAAACCACCAAACCAACTAAACCATCATCTTATAGTTTAAGCATAGGCGATGAAAATTGGGATAAAGTATTGCTTTATATTGCAAGAAATAAAGATAAAGGCTTGAATTGGATTGTTGATCAATTGTCAAAAAAATACAACATTACGACTGCGGTAAAGAATAAAATTAAATCTGTTATAAAATAATGACAGAACAAGAGATATTAAATCGCTTAAAAAGTGATGAAGATTATTATGGAGAATTTGGTCAGCAGTTTTTATCAGCTTCAAACATAAGAGATTTACTTTACAGACCCACAGAATTTAGAAAGGTAGAGAAAACTTTACCATTAATTCAGGGAAGATATTTTCATCTATCAATATTAGAGCCTGAAAAAATAAAAACAATACCCGTTGTTTCGTGCAATAGTCGTAATGCAAAAGAGTTCAGGGGTTTTTGTGCTGAAAATGAATTAGGCGCTTACGATGTATTGCTCAAAAAAGAACAAAATCATTTAGATAATATGGTAGATAGTTTATTGAGTAATCTTGAGGTTTATGAAATGATTCACGGACCTAAAGTACAATACGAAATACCTGGCCTTACTATGATAAACGACACAATGTTTAAAGGTAAGTGTGATATTCTTACAGACCAAAATGTTTTTGATTTAAAAACAAGCGGTAACGTACATAAATTTAGTTATTCTTGTCGAGAATATTGTTACGACTCCCAAGCATATATATATCAAACCTTATTTAATAAGCCAATGGTCTTTATTGTTATAGATAAAACAAGCTTTGAGGTCAAAATTGCAGATTGTACAACTGAATTTATTGAAAGCGGAGAGAATAAGGTAAAAAAAGCAATAGAAGTATATAAAAAATTCTATAAAAAAGACGCAATTTATGACATCAATTCTTACATTTATAAAGAAACTTTATAGTAATTGTCTTCAGACAGATGCTAAAAAAATGTGGGTGAGAGTTCCAAACACCTGCGCTAACAGAGAAGATAAAGATTTAATTATTTACTCTACTTTAGATTTTTTGGAACATAACATTAAAATCATAGAACATGAATGAAGTAAAAAAAGAAGATCCAATTTATTGTGGGAGCGGAGTAGAAAAGTTTGATGGTAATCTCATTGAGATCTCTGTCTGCTTATCTAAAATTCCACAAGAACATCGTTTTGAGTACGACGGAAAGTGGTACGCAAAGTTAAAGGTTTCTAAGAAAAAGCAAACAGATGAGTACGGCAAGTCTCATTCGGTTTCAATTAACACCTGGAAACCTGAAGCGGTAGAAGCTTCAAACGATTTAGATTTTTAAATAATCTAAAACAGTCACATTATTGGGGTGGTTGCCGTGGTTGACTTACTACCCCTTATTGTGACGAAAATGACAAACTTAAATCAATTTTAATAAACAATAATTTTATGTCCTTAGTCTACATTATAATATCTATTATTATATTATTTGTTGTCATTCTTGTCATTGAAATAATAGAAGAAGATAGAAAATGGAAGTAACAATATTTAAAGATATAAAGAAAACTGCTCAACCTTTTTTTAGGCCCGCACTCTTTATATTAAACAGAATTAAAGAGGGAGCCTCAAAGGATTTAGTAAAAAAAATTAGAGAGGAAAAAAACAAAGACTCTATAAATAGCCTTAAACAAAAACTACCCGCTATATGTTTCAGCGGTAACTTTACAAAAAGAAATGACAAGTCATTAAACCAACATAGCGGTTTGATTTGTTTAGATTTTGATGGTTACGAATCTCAAAGAGACTTGCTACAAGAAAAAGAAAGGCTGTCAAAAAACAATTACATTTATTCCGTATTCATATCTCCAAGCGGTAAAGGTTTAAAGGCTATTATAAAAATTCCTCCTATTCCTGAAAATCATGTAAGTTATTTTAAAAGTTTAGAAGATCATTTTAAATCTCCTCATTTTGACAAGGCTTGTAAAAATATATCACGTGTATGTTATGAAAGTTATGATCCATTAATTTACATAAATGAAAACGCGAGTGTTTGGGATAAGTTAGAAGAAAAAGAATATCCGGAAATAATTAAAAATGTAGACACTCAAACAATTCCCGTTACAGATGAAAACAAAGTAGTGGACATCTTAGTTAAGTGGTGGCAAAAAAAATTCCCTATGAGTGAGGGTCAGCGAAACAATAACGCTTACGTATTGGCGGCCGCTTTTAATGACTATGGAGTAAATCAAAATTTAGCAGAATATGTTCTTAATGGATACCAAACATCATCGTTTAGTAGGTCGGAAATTAAAAGGACTATTGTATCTGCGTATGCGCAAAAGCAAAATTTTGGAACTAAATATTACGAAGATGTAGATAAGGTAAATGAACTTAAAAATAAACTTAAAAGAGGTGTATCAAAAAAAGATTTAAGAACTGAATTTGAGGACCTGGATCAAAACCTGGTTGACAATGTAATTAATCGATTAGAAGAAGAGCAATCAAATCATCAGTTTTGGACAAAGAATGATAAAGGGGTGGTTAGGATTGTGCATATACTATTTAAAAACTTTTTAGAAGAAAACGGGTTTTACAAATTTTGTCCAGAAGGAAGTAAAAACTATGTATTTGTTAAGGTAACCAACAACCTTATTGATCATACATCAGAAAAAGAAATTAAAGATTTTATTTTAAATTACTTGTTGGAGATAGACGATGTGTCTGTGTATAATTATTTTGCAGATCACACTCGGTATTTTCGTGAAGAGTTTTTAACCTTGTTGGCTTCTATTGATGTTTACTTTATTGAAGACAAAAAGGAGGCGGCATATTTATATTATAGAAATGGAGCGGTAGAAATCACTCACAATAAAGTAAAACAAATAGATTATTTAGATTTAGGGGGGTATGTTTGGAAGGACCATGTGATTGATAGGGATTTTGCTTTATGTGAAAGTATAAATTGTGATTATCAAAAATTTGTCACTAACATTTGTGGTAATAATGATGACCGAATTAACTCGATGCGTTCTACAATAGGCTTTATGCTTCATGCTTGGAAAAATTTAGCATACTGCCCCGCAGTAATTCTTAATGACGAAATGATTTCTGACAACCCTGAGGGTGGTAGCGGTAAAGGTTTATGGGTAAATGCTTTGAGTCATATGAAAAAAGTTGTCATCATAGATGGTAAGTCGTTTAATTTTGAAAAAAGCTTTGCCTATCAACTTGTTAGTGCCGACACCCAGGTATTATGTTTTGATGATGTAAAGAAACATTTTGATTTTGAACGCTTATTTTCTGTGGTGACAGAGGGATTGACGTTAGAGAAAAAGAATAAAGATGCTATAAAAATTCCTTTTGCTAAATCCCCTAAAATAACTATTACAACTAATTACGCTATTAAGGGTAAAGGGACCTCCTTTGAGAGAAGAAAGTGGGAGTTAGAGTTAGCGCATCATTATAATAAAGACTACACCCCTTTAGATGAGTTTGGTAAGCTAATGTTTGGCGATTGGAATGATGAAGAGTGGTGTCAGTTTGATAACTATATGATACAATGCCTGCAATTATATTTAGAAAAAGGATTACAGAAAAGTGCGTTTGTAAACCTTAAAATACGTAAACTTTCTGCAGAAACTTGCCACGAGTTTATTGAATGGTGCGGTGTTATTGGTGCGAATAAAATTCACGAAAAGCTTAGGGTTGGTGGTAAAGTCAGTAAGGCTGAACTTTACACTGATTTTGTAGAAGACAATCCTGACTTTGCACCAAAAGCTAAACTAACAGTAAGCCGTATAAGGTTTTCTAAATGGCTCGTAGCATTCGCTCAATTTAAATATGGTTGTGATCCTGACGAGGGAAGGGATCCTAATATAAGATGGATAAGATTCAGACACAAACAAGAACTTGATGAACAACAAGACTTTCCTTTCTAATGATTAAACTAAGGCCATATCAACGAAAAATTGTAACACAGGGCGTGGACGTTGTAACACGTTATGGTTTTGTATATCTTGCTATGGAGGTAAGAACAGGTAAAACACTTACGAGCCTTAGCATATGTAATAAGATTAAGGCTGACAATGTTTTATTTATTACTAAGAAGAAGGCTATCTCAAGCATTGAGGAAGACATGTATAAGCTTGAAGGGAATTTTAAACTCACTGTTATTAATTACGAAAGCTTGCACAAAATTACTCACGAAGGTATTTATGATGTATTAATCTTAGATGAGGCTCACGGATTAGGAGCGTTTCCTAAGCCTAATAAAAGATCTCAACAAGTTAAAAGATTAATTCAAATTCACTCACCAAGAGTTATACTTTTATCTGGTACTCCTACGCCTGAATCTTATAGCCAAATGTTTCATCAACTTTGGTCTATACCATCTAATCCTTTTGCTTATTGTAAAAACTTTTATCAGTTTGCTAAACAATTTGTAAATGTAAAGCAGAGAAAAATAAATAGTTTATTTATTAATGACTACTCTGATGGGTCTCCTGAAATATTAAATCAGATTAAACCCATGACTATATCTTATTCTCAAAAACAAGCGGGATTTAAAACGCAAACTAATGAAGAGATATTGTATGTTGATTTATGTGATGAGGTGCAGGGATACATTAAAGAATTGTCAAAGCATAAAATACTACAAGGTAAAGAGGAAATTATTTTAGCAGACACTCCCGTAAAGCTAATGATTAAAACTCATCAATTGAGTTCTGGAACTATTAAATTTGAAAGTGGCAACTCTCGAGTATTATGTCTTAGTAAAGCCAGGTTTATAAGAAAAAGATTTCATGGTCAAAAAATTGCTATATTTTATAAATTTAAAGCTGAACTAAAGGCTTTAAAAGAAGAGTTTGGAGACTTGTTGTGTGAAACCCTTGATGTTTTCAACACCACCCCTCGTTCAATAGCCCTTCAAATTGTGAGTGGCAGGGAAGGTATTAGTTTAAAGAAAGCAGAGTCGTTGGTGTATTATAATATAGATTTTAGCGCCACAAGTTACTGGCAATCAAGGGATAGAATGACTACTAAAGATAGATTAGAAAATAAAATCTATTGGATATTTTCTAAATCTGGAATAGAAAAGGAAATATATAAGGCAGTTGTTAAAAAGAAAGACTATACACTTAATCATTTCAAGAAAGATTTAGTAACTTTAGTGAATGACGGAGCAACAGATTCAATCCAAAAAAATTAAGGAACTTGAGGATTTAGGCTACTATGTAATTAAATTAAAATTAACTAATAAAAATGGTATACCAGATTTAATTGCTATACCACCTAAGTCTGATGTTGAATTTATTGAAGTAAAAAAAGAAAAAGGAAAAGTATCTAAGCTCCAACAATTTAGAATCAAAGAGTTGCAAGATCATGGAGTTAAAGTTTCCGTACATAGAGGATAAAGGCTATCGTTTAGATGATGAGTTTATAGAAGCGTTAGAAGATGTGCCTGGTGAGCTTTCAACTTTAATAGCTATATATATAGACGAATACTGTCCTTTTCTTGAAACGGATTTAATTAAGACATATTTATTGGCCGGAGTTGTTCACTACAATAATGAAGCGATAACTTTTATTTTTGAAGTATCTCGGCCAAACAATAAAGAATTTATATTTACCGATTTGAAGTTTATAGAAATGGATGAATATTTAGATTTTATAAACTTAAATTTATACTTAACACCAGATGAAAAATTTTCTTATCCAGAGCCTTATAGTCATAGCGAGTAAAGAGGTTGGGGTAAATATAAAAGAAAAAAGACGAACAACACAACATGTTATTGGAAGGTATATTGTCTACACCTTATTAAGAGAACAATTTTATTTTACATATAAAAAAATAGCAAAAATATTTAATATAAAACAGCATGGAACTATCATTAACGGAATTAGAGAGCTGATGTTTATTGCTAAATCAAACAAAAAAGTGTCGCAAAATATTAAAAATGTTAATGAGGCTTGGCTCGAACTTTCCGAGAAAGAGGGTGTTAAAATGTACCCCACTGGTATAAAAGATTTGGAAGAACGAATTACTTTGCTTATATTAGAGACTGAAGTGCTTAAAACTCAATTGCATGAACTTAAAAATTTAAAAGATTGAGGTAGACCGTTCAAGTAGGGACTGAACAATGGACTAAAAGCAATGACTAAAATTTCTCGAGACGATGTAAGCGCAATCGCCCACATAAACCACGTGACAAATGGATGTCATGATCTCGTCGACGACCTTTACGAAGACCTTATGGACCGTAATAACGAAGATGCAAAAAAAACCGCTCAACTAATTTGTAAATCTATGGCGGATTTAATACAATCTTTAACCACAGATATATGAACAAAGGAACTGCTCTGGAGCTTCGTAGTTTTGCAGAAAAAATAGCAGAGAGGTATTCAAACACTTCTCGAGCCTGCAATCACAACAATGAAGCTTTTAGTGTTGATGAAGTCATACCGACTTCGGATCACTCAGCCGTGATTAATTTCAAAAAAAGTACAGGTAAAATTGCCGTAGCATTTGCTTACTACATTAATAAGGGCAGGTCTAAGGGTTGGAAGTATTTTTTCCCAACTGATTCTCATCTAAACGGAATGCAAGCATTTCTTTTTTATAAGCTTGAAGCGGAGAGGGCAAACTATAGTAAGAATTAATTAATTTTGAATCTCTAAGCTCTGAACATTTTTCATAATCTTCCTGCTCAGCAAAGTATTCCATAAGTAAATCAAACACATCATCTTGCATTGATATTACGGGCCTTGTTGGATCAAATATAAATGCAGGAGCGTCATATTGTTCCAGTATTGAGTCGTAAGACTCTTTACCCGTCAGAAGCAAATAACTGTTAACCATACACTTATGTTCATCAAAATATCTCATTAAAAATCTCCTAAATCTATGTCTGTATCTATGCCTGTATCAAAGTCTGTGTCTATGTCTGTATCAAAGTCTGTATCCAAATCTAAGTCAAAATCTACACCAAGATCTTCAAGTCGTTTTTTCTGATTCTTTATATAATCAGCCTCTGCTTTTCTTTCTGCTGCTGTTTTTTGTTTTTTACCAAACATATTTTTAAGAATAATACGTCTTATGTCTTTATAAAAAGGCAGCATTCCTGTATTACCTAAAGCTTCTATAAGTATTCTTTCTTCTAATTCTTTTTTGTATTTCTCTCGTGTCTCTGGTTTTGCAGAAGTTTGTGACTTTGCTCCAACTAAAAGTGCTCTTCTTAGTGAATTAAATGCCGGACCAGCGGGCCCAAGACCAACTTTTGTAAAAATCTCTAACAAGTCTCCTTTTTGTATATCTTCCATAGAGAGCTGACTAAAGACCATACTGTGAACGTATGGGTTATATTCTCCACTTCTGAAATCTTCAAGAAGAGGTTCGTTAATACCATACTCTAAAGCAAAGTTGATTGGTAGACGGCTTAGATTACCAGCATTACCACCAAAAACTAACGTCATTATAGACCCTATCATTTGGCGAGCTAATAAATCTTCTATGTCATCATCTTCTTTTCTCTCATCTACTGCACCAAAGATTTCATCATCTAATAGTCTTGTTAGGGTTGCGTATGCCACCATGTATGTTCCCATTCTCATCGTGGTTCCAGTTAACATTGCGGCAGCTTCTGCCTTGCTCATTTCCCCTTTGTTAAATAACGCCATAAATGCGTGATTAGCATTACCAAACTCAAATAAACTATACCTGGCCAAGAAACCATCTATAGCCTTTAAGTAGGATGTTGCGGTACCATCTTCAGGAGAAGGCATTATTTTTAAAATACCATCATAAGGGTTATTAGAAGTAGACATTACCACGATAGCGTTGTCTGCTTTATCAACAGCAATATCTCTTGCTTCTTGGAACTCTGGACCTAAATACTTGGAGTCGCCCTCAGCTATTTTTTTAAAGTCTTTGCTTGTTAATTTTATTCCCGTAGCTTCCGCAAATGCGTCAGAATAAGTTTGAAACCATAAAGGTCGAGATAAAACTTGGTCAGGAAAAGAAAGAACTTTGTTTGCTATTTTATTTACAACACCCGCATATTGAGGTAGTCCAGTAAATCTTTTTACCATACCTAATATATTTTCTATTGTTGATACAGCCTCTCCAGTTCTACGTGTTGGCATTCCCATGTCGGACATATTTGAATACTTACCTTTTAAGACATCAGGATCGGCAAGCTTAGTAGTGTCCCATGATTTTTCATTAGTAGCCCACTCGTATGCGGGTGGTGGCCCGGGGGGTGGGGGGGCCGGGAAGCAGGGTGATG
>JAAHTH010000392.1_pt1 | contig 42302 bp, 33 predicted proteins | sample 6116091 | NCBI WGS metagenome assembly JAAHTH01 (sample SAMN13939990, study PRJNA603662) | sponge metagenome | isolation source: marine sponge | host: Mycale hentscheli | place: New Zealand | collected 2006 | reverse complement strand
GAAAAGAGCAGCCCTAGCCACTCGCAACACCAAGAGCGAGCACCAAGAGCGAGCAACCCCTCGTTGCTCGTGAAATTGCTGTTCAATAGTTGTCTCTTGAGGCTCCGTTTACGCCGATCGGACGACTCACACTGGGCAAGCTCGATTTACCTTCAAGCAACTTCAAATGTGCAATCAACTTTGACTCGCTATCGGGTATCAAATCCGCGACCGCTTCGGCCATCGAATCGGCAACGCCCAAACGCATTAATTGTTTCATCTGGTTTTGGAGAAGTCTTTGAGTTTCCTCGCCACCGCTTAAAAGAAAATGAACCCACAACCATGACTCAGCATAATCCATTTGATTCAACTCCGCCGCATCACGCAATGTTTCCAGCCTAGCCAGATCAGGTTGCCAATCAGAGCGTCGCAAGCGATTAGACAGACTGTAAATGTGGGGACCGTTGAGCCCTTGCTTGCCTCGCTTAATTTCAAAAAACTCAGCCAGACCTTCATCAAGCCAAATTGGCAAATTAGGAACAACCGAATGAAGATAGCCATGGGTTACTTCATGACGCAAATCATCTCCCACTCGTGGCCCCCAATAGGCGTACACATTAAGACTGTTATCGCTTTTCACAAAAAAAGCTCGTCTCCCGGGAAACTCTGGGTGCGCCCGTTCCATAAATGCTTGAAAATGGGCTTCGTCATCAAACAAGAAAACATGAATCGACTCATCTGATGTCGGGATATCGAGAATACTTGAGATCTCATTTCGCCGGGACGTCAACTCCCGAATCAATCGATGGTTCTTAGGAAGATGGAAATCGGAATGCACAACCAACTGATCCACGACCAACTGCTGCTTGGTTGGTAACGAGTCTCGCCCCTTCTGCATCGCGCATCCACTGATCAGAGTACAACAGATCGCCAACAGCCATCGAATACCCAAGGGAACAATGTAGAAACGCGTTAACACTCAGAATTCCAATCGGAACAACGGAATAGCATCGTAAGTTGCCTTACTGAAGTTGCGAAGATTAACAGAACCCTAACACCCTTAAAACGCCAATCGTTACTACGGCCGACTTAGACTGGCCTAAATCACACCGGACTGGATCAGCGACCCCACCTCGAAACTGGTGCAATTGAATCCCAATCTTTTACAACAATTAAAATGATCCAAGCCTCTCAAAAGTCGTCGATGGCGGAATGACGAGAAAGTCATGCCTCAAACAAGCTCATGCAGGTGTATCGGGAGTTCAGATCTTGTCGCCAGTGACTCCCGATTGGATTCCATCAACCCAAACCAACGAAAGTGATAGCATTTCAAGTCGAAGTTAGGTTACTAAATCTCAACCCTCCAAGTTATCCGCTCCTGGACTATAAATTCATATTGACCCGATCCCCCCAATAAGTGCAAACTGTGCATTGATCCAGTCTTTCGGATTTGTTTTCCGATTGCCAACATCCACGGAAGGATTTGATAATGCCGCGTTTTTTTGGGCGATATAGTTTCAGCGGACTCACCGCAATGGTTGCAATTAGCTTGTTGTCTTTGTCTGGTTGCATGAAAGAGAAATCCGCTCAACTCGCAACTGAACCGCCAAGCGAAACCACCGTCGATGCAAAGGACCTGCCTGTTTCCACCGCGACAAATACAGTAGCGGTTGAGAACACGACTGAGTTGTCATCGCCTGCTCAAGAAATTGCTAAAGAAATCACCTCCCAATCGACACCCTCCGAGGTTTGCCAACGGTTCTTAGATCTCCTTCAGTCCGGTAATCGAATTGCTGCGGAAAATTTATTGACCCGGACAGCGCTGACTGCAACGACCAAAGCTGGTTTAAAACTGGAGCCGATGGGCGGGCCAACCTCGACCTACCGAACCGGTGAAGTCCGATATGCAACCAACAAACAAAAACTCGCCCATGTAGACACCTATGTCATCGACAAGATCGATGGCGAGCCTTACGAAATGGAAGTCACCTGGCAACTCCACAAACATCTAGATGGCTGGCGAATTTCGGGCCTTATGCTTGAATTAGAGCCTGGCCAAACAAAAGACTTGCTTTCTCTTGAGAACCATTTTGATGTAGCGAAACTGCAAAGCCTTGCCGGCGTTGAAGCACTCGAAGAGACAGAGCCACCGCAGGCCAAGGTGAGCGATAGTAGCCAATCCCTCCAGCTAAAATAAACAAAGAACAGTGCCGCTTCGTAAAATCCATTTGTGCCCAAGCTGTTTTAGCTGACCGCCTCTTTCGTCAGCCAGTGAACGATTTCCCATATTCCCACCCGCAGGAGCCTCGGGGCTGGCTTAAACCCACGAAACGTTCAGTTAATCTTTAATAAATAAAACAGTTGGCCGACCAATGAGCGGTTGACCGTAGGTTAGTTTCCACGACTTGAACAAGTGAACTTTCGCCAGCGACTGCACAAGACTAAACTGACACGCTATCGGGCCGCGCAAGTTGAACCGCGGTCTTGTCGCGTTCCCCCTACGATTTGAATAAAGAAGCCATGGCTACTGAAACTCAACCCGAACAAAAAGACAATTCTGCCAAAGCGGCCGATACAGACGCGATCGCAAAAGACATTCACGTCGAAACAGAAAAGTCTGACCAGTCGCGTATTCCTAAGCCAGAGGGAGTCAATGCGAACAGTAAAGTGCTTTGGTCTTATATAATTCCAGTCACAGTTTTTCATCTTCTAATTCCACTCGCGTTTATCCCGTATTTCTTCTCATGGTGGGGGCTCCTATTCCTTCCTATTGGGAATTACATTTTTACGTCCATGGGGATCGGGGCCGGCTATCATCGACTACTCACCCATCGTGGATTCGATTGCCCAAAATGGTTCGAGTACACGTTGGCGACACTGGGAGTCTGCAGTTTTCAAGATTCCCCAGCACGCTGGGTTCTCGTTCATCGCGTCCACCATCAGCATTCCGACCACCAACCCGACCCACATACTCCCAACGTCAGTGGCTACTGGTCACACATGGGATGGATGTTTGTTGACAACACTGATTTAAGTACTGCGTCGGCCTACGACAAATATGTCCGCGATCTAATTCGAGACAAGTACTACATGTGGCTCCAGCGAGGATTTAATTGGGTCTGGGTTTATGTCGCCCACGCCCTTCTTCTACTTGGCGTTGGTTTCGGTTTGGCGTTTGTCTTTGCTCCAGAAAATGTGGCTCGTTTCACCGCCCAGTTCTTCTTCTGGACTGTGATCATGCGAACGGTCTACACCTGGCATGTGACGTGGGCAATCAACTCCGCTGCTCACATGTGGGGGTATCGAAATTACGAAACACGTGAAGACAGCCGAAACAACTGGCTATTTGCTTTGTTGACTAACGGTGAAGGTTGGCATAACAACCATCATGCCGATCCACGTTCTGCCCGGCACGGTCATCGTTGGTGGGAAATCGATTTGACTTACCTGAGTCTGGCCGCACTTCAAAAAGTCGGCATCGTCAGAAATTTAGTCGGCCCCAACAACTCGGCGTTAAATCGCAAGGCAATTTAAACCGCGGCTTGGCAAGAGATTTCCGACTGCCCACCGAATAATTAGAGATCGAACTTGATCCCCTGAGCCAGTGGTAAGTCCGTTGAGTAGTTGATTGTGTTGGTTGCCCGCCTCATGTACGACTTCCACGCGTCCGAACCGGATTCACGCCCTCCACCTGTCTCCTTCTCGCCTCCAAAAGCGCCGCCAATCTCCGCGCCACTGGTACCAATGTTCACGTTGGCAATCCCGCAATCCGAACCTGCCGGCGAACAAAACAGCTCCGATTCACGCACATCACTGGTGAATATCGAACTGGAAAGCCCTTGCTTAACACTGTTTTGAATTTCAATCGCTTCCGAGAGTTCACTGTAGCGAATCACATAGGTAATTGGGGCAAACGTCTCTGTTTTGATTATCAATGCATCGGCCGAAATTTCGACGAGTGCTGGTTTGACGTAAGCCCCGTGCCCACTCTCATCGGCCAGTCGCTCGACGCCATGAACCAAACCACCCTCGGCACGGGCCGCATCGAGAGCCGACCGCATTTTCTCTGCCGCGTCTTCATCAATTAAAGGACCGATCAGTGTTGCAGGCTCCAACGGATTACCAATCGACAACTGACCGTAGGCAGCAATCAATTTCTGAACTAACTCGTCTGCGATTGACTCGTGAACAATTAGCCGCCGAAGAGACGTGCACCGCTGCCCGCAGGTCCCCACCGCTGAGAAGACAATACCTCGCACCGCAAGCGCAAGATCAGCTGAAGGAGCAACGATCGCCGCATTGTTCCCACCCAATTCTAACAGAGGCCGGCCTAACCTTGCCCCCACAGTAGCCGCAACCGATTTCCCCATCGCCGATGAACCTGTTGCAGAAATCAACGGCAATCCAGGATGAGCCGCAATCGCCTCTCCAACGTCACTTCCTCCAATCAAAAGCTGAATTAGGTTATTGGGTGCATCTTCGAATGCCGCAATCACTTTCATCTCAATTAAATGACAACCAATCGCCGTCAAGGGAGTTTTCTCGGAAGGTTTCCACAGAACGGGATCGCCACAGACCAGCGCCAACATCGAATTCCAAGCCCAAACCGCGACTGGAAAATTAAAGGCACTGATCACGCCAATTGGTCCCAAGGGGTGCCACTGTTCAGTTAAACGGTGCATCGGTCGTTCACTCGCAATCGTCAGCCCGTAAAGCTGACGACTCAAGCCGACTGCAAAATCACAGATATCAATCATCTCCTGGACCTCGCCGAGAGCCTATTGATAAATCTTGCCGCAGTCGACAGCGACCAGGTCTGCCAATTCTTCCTTGTTGGCTCGCAGCTCGTTACCGATTTCACGAACTAATTGTCCTCGGATCGGGGCCGGTACGGTTCGCCATGCATGGAACGCTTCGGTCGCCGCAGAGACTGCTACATCCACCTTTTCGGCAGAACAATACTGAATCACACCCGTTGAGCTTCCATCAATGGGGGAAATTACATCGACGACTTCTCCCGTGCCAGTCTCCCAGTTTTCACCAATCGCAACCGACTGCAATGGCAGCTCAGCTCCCAGCTCCTTCAGGATACTTAACGCTCGCACCGAAAAATCGACAGAATTCATATCGCTAACCACTCGAAAATGATGATCAAATTACACCCGATCATACCTCAAATGAACATGGATGAAATCGGGGCGCACGCGAAATACTCCGCTCCTGAAACTAACCTCGAACAGCTACAACCCCGGCCAACCAAAGACAACCCAAAGGAATTGCTAGAACCGCATGCAAACTCCTCACTCTGCTTCAGACTCTCTCTTGCACTACTTCGCTGGTCGAAAATCGGTACCTCATATTTCGATAAACACATACATCAGTGATATCATCGGGGGTTCCGGCGGGTGCCGAACGAAAATTAATAGAAACACGTTTACTATTGTTGATCGGAAGCACACGATGCCAACAGTGTCCATGCAATAACACGAGTGTTCCCTTGTTCAATTGCAGCACGACCTGACCATCTAGGTCTTCATTCGGCGCACCGGCAGGGAGAACGCCGCGGCGATGAGACCCTGGCATAACAACGGTTCTCCCTCCTGTCTGATCGTCGATATCGTGAGGGTAAACCAACCGGTTTAAATTAAACCGGGATGGGTTTTCTGGCGGACAATCTTGGTGCCATGATTGCCCATCACTGTTTCGATTGGAGAACATCACCATCGTATATTGTTCGCACCATTGTTCACCCAAGATCGCGGCGGTCAGTCGTTGAAGATCGCGATGATTCCCCGTAGCGTCGAAATCAAAAACACCTTCTCGCTGCGGAAACCAGGGAATCACATCCGCTTTCGACTTTTCTAAAAACTCTTCATCGTGCATAAAACTTGGAGAATCTCCAAACTCCTCAAATATCAAGTGACACAATCGATCCATCTCATCCGCTTGAAAGAAAGACTCAACAACGACGAATCCTTGTTCCCAGAACTGCTCTGCCAATTTTTCAAATTCCATCAGACAACGCCTTCCAAAACGAATCAAATCTCTAATTTTCGCCGAGACCCCAAAAACAAAACCGGGAAAGCCCTGCCTCGCCACCTATCCGGCACCGTCTCATCGATTAAATTGAAACAATTATCATATCAAACCGGGTGGGCTGTGCCGCTGCCTGCAATTTAAGTAATTTCAGTTCGATTCTTGAAAGCGTTAAGTTGCCGTATCTCATTGGAACTGACGAAGCAGGCTATGGCCCCAACCTCGGCCCGTTAACCATCGCGGGGACTCTTTGGGAAACCGAATCCACCGAGATCGATCTGTATCTTGCGCTCAGCGACGCAGTGGGAAACCACGCCAGTCGCTCCGCATCCAACCCCAAGCTCTTTATTGCAGATTCTAAAAAAGTCTATTCAGGCTCGATCGACCAATTAGAAACGAACGTACTTGCACTCGTGTACGCACTCAAAGGCAAAATCCCCGCCAACTGGCAAGAGCTGACCGAATTGATTTGCCCGCAACACTCGCTTGCTCATAGCGATCGCCAGCGCTGGCTGAATGGGCAAGACAAACTTCTTCCCATGGCTGGCGACCCTCATAAAATCAAATTACTCGGTAAGCTATTTCAAGAAAATTGTGCTCGAGCCGGAGTCAAGCTAATGGAAATCGAGTGCCATCCCATTTTCCCACCGCAGTTTAATAATCAACTTGTTGCCCTCGGGAACAAAGCAACTCTGCTGTCTACCTACACCCTCAAAATTGTCCAGCGATTAATGAAACACTGCGACGACGACACAGAAATTGGTTGTGATAAACACGGCGGTCGAAGCAAGTATGCAGGCTTGGTTCAAGACATTTTGGCGGAACAACTCGTCTTGGTGGGCAACGAAACAAGGGAAATGAGTGATTACAGTTTCCGTCAGAATGATCACGATGTTTTTATACGCTTTCAGGCAAAAGGCGAATCCTTCCTACCAACCGCACTGGCCTCGATGGTTGCGAAGTACCTCCGGGAAGTATTCATGGGGATTTGGAATCAATACTGGAGTGAGCAACTTCCTGAAATAAAACCCACCAAAGGCTATCCCGTCGATGCCAAGAGGTTTAAATCTGAAATCGCCCACCTTCAATCAAAACTGGGACTCAGTGACCATCTTATTTGGCGAAATAAATAATTATCTATTTCTAAATGCAAATGCTGGCATTTCCGTTTTCCGTCTACGATAATGCGAACTCAATTCTTAACCGTTCCACCATTATGAACACCATGAAATTAAACCTAAATCTTCTGTTCACCATAACGGCCCTCTGTTTGCTCATACCGAACTTCATATCAAGCGCCGGCGCCCATGAAATTGCGTCGGAAATGACGGATTCTGCGAATCATTTGTTGCAATCTCTCACGCCGAAGCAGAAAACGACACTGGTTTTTCCGATCGACGACGAACTTCGAAAAGATTGGCAATTCATTCCTATGGAACGGCAGGGACTGAGCCTGAAAACTCTCCAGCCCAATCAACGACTTTTGGCAATGTCGCTTATCCAAACGGCACTCAGCCATCGCGGTTATTCCACTTCTCTGCAAATTATGGCGTTGGAGCACATACTGCATGAAATGGAAAACAATTCCCCAAAGCGCGATCCCGAAAAGTACCACCTGTTCCTGTTTGGAGAACCTTCACTCAAAACCCCTTGGGGGTGGCGAATTGAGGGACACCACCTCTCCATCAGCATCACCGTCGTTGAAAATGAAGTTGTGGTCACGCCTGCATTTTTTGGATCAAATCCGGGTGAGGTTCAATCTGGGCAGTTTAAAGGGGTTCGCGTCCTCGGCAAAGAAGAGGATCTTGGTCGTGGATTAGTGAAAGCACTCACCACAGAACAACTGGCCCTAGCAGTGTTTAACCAAAAAGCGCCTCGAGATGTCATTAATGGCCCCGGACGAGAGGCAGCTGTTTTGACTCCCAAGGGACTCTCCGCGTCAAAAATGACGGACGAACAAAAATCCATGCTTCGACAAATTGTCGATTCGCACCTAAACAAATGTCGCGCAGAACTTGCAGCGAACGACTGGAAGAAAATCGAAGCTGGTGGTTTTGATCAACTACATTTTGCCTGGGCTGGTCAGCTAGAACGCGGAAAACCACATTACTATCGAGTCCAAGGGCCATCGTTTATTCTCGAATACGACAACACACAGAATAAAGCCAATCACGTTCACGCCGTCTGGCGCGATTTCAAGAATGACTTTGGACAGGATCTTTTGAAGCAACACTATCAGTCCAAGAAACACTCTAAACAATGACGCTTTAGGATTCGCAATGAAACCGTAATTTGTTTAGAGCCAGATGACCAATCGCTGCACCTTCAGTTCCCGTTAGTGCGCGAAAGTTTTGGTACTTAAAAAGAAGTTTGCACGCAAACTTGTCTCATCTCCGCTAACTTAACTTTTTCCGCTAGCAAACAGACTCTTCGTTGCCCAAGATCCGGCAGAATTTCTGAGAAGATCCTTAAAATCGGAAAAATTGTGTCTTCTGATCCTCGTGATGGCCGAAACAAACATTGGGTTCAATGGACTGAATCCGCGAGGGGGGCCTCGCAAGCGAGAACTTGAACAATCGACATGGACGTTGATTTGTTTGAGTTTCAGCCTCTCTGCGGCAAGCATTCATTGCGGATTCAATTTTTGGAACCCAAGCCTGTAAACAGCGTTGTGCTTGTTTCAATACATTTACAAAATTCTTTTGATACTGAGCCAACAAATTTAATTTGATCTGACGGCAACCGTGCCGCGAATCAAAACGAAACGAATTTGTTTGACTGCGATCAACGATTTTGAACCAGGAGGGATCTCTAATGCGTCGTTTAGTGCTTGGAATCGCGGTCGCGGTTACCTCGCTTATACCCGTCTTGGGTATGGCGGACGATCAGCAAATCGCTGATTTTATCAAGAGCCGGCTTCAAGCCGAGCAAAGCCAAGGAAATTTAAAGGGTTTCAACGTCGACATGCGTGTCGAAAATGGAACTGTTTGGTTCAAAGGGCATGTATCAAACCCAGCTCAGGAAATGACTATCCTGACGTCCGCTCAACAAGCCGGACACCTCGGAGTCGTAAAAGTTGTAGACGACATCGAAGTCAAAGCGATTGCGGCTCCTGCTCAGCAGCCAGCAGTTTTCCAGCAAGCAGCCATCACTGCTCCCGCTCCAATGCAAGCACAACGGCAGATTGTCGCTACACCTGTTAGCAATCCAATCTCTGCTGTGGTAATCGAAGGTGAGCCTCTGCCTTTCGCAACCGCTGGCGGAGCAGGCATGCCTGCCGGTCATGCAGCGAATGTCGGAACACCGACCGAAGCTCCTAACCTTCCCGGTTATGCTTGGCCTGGATATGCAGCTCACCCGAACTACGGTGCGGTGACTTATCCGCAACAGTACAGTGCATCAGCATGGCCATATATCGGCCCATTCTACCCATACCCTCAAGTTCCACTTGGATGGCGTAAGGTTAGCTTGGAATGGGATGACGGATGGTGGATGCTAGACTTCCACGACAAGTAGTCGATCGAAGTGTTCTAAACACAATCAAAAGCCTCGCCAATCAATGGCGGGGCTTTTTTTTGCGCCCACATAAGCGATTATCTCAAAATTCTGTGGCCATCGCCAACAGTGCTCGCTACCACCCGATGAGCAGAGCTCGATAAATTCGCGGCGAAGCAACGCACCAGCCGCAATGCCGTCCGATTATTAAGTAGCCTCGTTTTGCTTGCTCGGGTGCTTGCCCAGGTTTGGCTCGTCTTGAAACTCTCTCAGAAAACGAGGTTTTTCGCGTTGACCATGCCCCGCTGAATCCTGAGGTGATCAAGTTTGCTAATTGAGCAGCGTTCCTACAGCAGCCAATCCGTCCGTATCGAACTAAAATGGTCGGGCTTCTTACGCCTTTCACTCGCGGATCACTCGCGTCACTCCTCGACACCCCGCTTGGGTTCTACGTGCTGGCAATTCCTCGAGGTTAGCTAAAACGACTCTAATTTTTCGAGAACTGTTCCGTGCCTTCCAGAATCCTTCAGCTCAACAGAACGACGCATTCCACCCAGATTTACAATTCCTGCTGGAAATCATGTCAAAACCGCATTTTGAAAGCGTTGACACAGGTAATTTAGATATTGTTTTCCGAATAGTCCGAAATATCCGCAAGTCCCGCATAGTTTATCACGATAGGTATTCATAAGAGTGATTACACCACAAAGGGATTTGCGATGTTAACCAAAAGATTGACTGTCACCATGATGTTGCTTGTTGCAGCAGCGACAGTTTCGAGTTCGGGATGCTTTTATTCCACCGGACCTTCCTTAGGAATTTTGACGATTCCTATTCCTGTCTCCCCCTACTTTCAGAAGGATAAGGAAGACAAATTCCATATTCATGAGAGATATGGAAGAGTTCCAATCATGGGACCGCTAACCGCCGGGGGGCCAGTTGTTGCTCTCGATCCTCCATCGGACGATGAAGTCTGGTGGGCACTTGAGCGAGCTCGCTCGGTACAAGGTGGATTCCCATTCCTTAACGAAACGCAACGTAACAACGTTACGATCGTCAAAGAAAAGATCGCTGACTACATTGATCCACCACGCGTTATTCCACTCGTTGGCCCAGTCCAACTGCATCACGCTCACTACAAATGCACCGTTTATTTCTCTGAGCGAAAGATTGTCGGCTGGCCGGTACCTCATACACTTGAGGACGAAGATTCCGTTGAGGTACTTTATGTCGACCACAACCACTTCCATCAGGTTGGGAATCTCGACTACGGAGCCTCTAGTACTCACTATTAACGGTTCCGCCACAAATTATCTAATCAATGCCGCTCTACCAGAGCGGCATTTTTTATGGATGAATCTCAATCCGAAGCGTTGCAACAACGCTGCCAGGTAAAGTAAAACTTGTGTAGGTTAGGAATGCGGCATTGGAACGACAAAGGATATTGATCCGTATTTCCAATCAAGCGAGCCGGGTGCTCACCCCTTGTCCTCGAGGCTGGCACGGTGAAATTCACCTGATCCATCAGGCTTAATAAAAATAACAGCATTGGAATTTTTCTTGACGGGCTCTAACGAAAACTCATCGCCGGATGAAATTCCTTCCCAGGCCAGCGAATCTGGACCTCGAAAAAAATATGTCGAGGCAACCAACGAAAATGGTCGTCCCACGTTCCTGGCAAAATGGTCGACGACCATTCTCTGCGTGACTTTGTTTATCGCGCCTCTTGTCGTGATGGGTTCTGTTAAATCATTGCGTGTCAGCGCTACTGATATTCGCCAGTGGCTTCCCACCGATTTTGAAGAGGCAGTCACCTACGATAAATTTCTTAATCGCTTCGGTATCGATGAAATGGTTGTCCTCAGCTGGGAGGATTGCAAGATTGGCAATCCCGAGGTCGCCGAGCTTCGCAAAGCATTTCAGGAAGCAACGCTCCCTGACCCTGACGGTGAAGAGCTTCCCGAGTTACCCGCGTTTAGTAATGTGATGAGTGGTGAGCGGATGCTCTATCAACTCAAAGACTCAGGACTGTCTGAAACCGCTGCGAAAAAACGAATGCAGGGTTTGCTGGTAGGGCCAGATTTAGAGACTACCTGCATCGTGGCCTTTCCCAGCAAAAAACTGGTCGATAGCCGGCGACTGATCATTGATAAAATTTACGAAGTTTCGAAATCCGAACTAGGTCTTGAAGTAAGTGATTTAAAACTTGGCGGACCTACCGCGGACGGTGCAGCCATCCAGGTCGAAAGTCAAAAGTCGCTGAAGAGCTTTCTGGGGATGTCGGTTGCTTTAGTTTTTTGCCTTACCTGGTTTCGTCTCCGTGATTTACCTCTGTCACTCATTGTTATTTTCTTTGCCGGTTTCTGCGCTGCAATCAGTTTAGCATTCCTTTACTGGACCGGCGGCAAAATGAATCTAACCATGGTTATGCTTCCTACGCTGACGTTCATCCTGGGCGTTTCTGGATGTATCCATATGGTTAATTACTACCGAAAGGCATCGACGCTTGGCTATGGTATCAACTCGGCCGATCAGTCGATTGTTGATGGTGGTTATCCCGTCGCGCTCTCCTCGGCAACCACTGCCATTGGACTTCTGTCGCTTGCAACCAGCCAAGTCGTACCGATTCGCTTGTTTGGGATTTATTCGGCACTGGGCATTTTTACCAGCATTTCCGTCATGCTGTTGATCCTGCCAGCGACGCTGTACCTCATGCGCGGGCGGATTAGTAAGCGATTTTCGGATCAAGGCTCCATGTCCAAACGCGAGCGCACCTCGGGCGTCAGCCGCTCAACTTCACTGCTGATGCACTGGGTCTACCGTTCGCACTGGCTTGTGGTCATCCCTTGCTTAATAGGGGTCACCCTCCTTGCCACCGGTGTATTTCAGCTGGGAGCGTCCGTCAAACTACAAAATAGATTTGCCGAGCGAGCCAAGATCATCAGTGATTACAAATGGCTTGAAACCAAACTTGGCTCTTTAGTGCCGATGGAAGTGGTACTTGAATTCGATGAAAACAACGAATTTTCAAATTGGCAGCGCATGCAAGTCGTCAAATCCGTCGAACAGGCGATTAAACAAACAACGGCAATCAGCGCGACTCTCTCAGTTGCGTCCTTTGAACCGCGCATGCCGAGAGGTTCTAATTTTCGCGATAAATTAAAACGGAAAACGAAACTCGATGTCTGGAATAAAAACTACCCAAAATTTGAAGAAGCAAAGTTAGTTAAGACCGTTGGTGATAAATCCTACTGGCGGATTAGCCTGCGCGTTGCCGCCCTCAACGATATTGACTACGGCGATTTCCTCGAAATGGTTAGTAAGAATGTCAATTACCAAATGGAGCATTTGAAACTGACGGGCGTTTCGGCGCAACTGACCGGCGGGATTCCTCTCGTCTACAAAGCCCAGCATCAAATTCTCCAGGATTTGATGTACAGTTTTTTAACTGCTTTTCTGATCATCAGCATCATCATGATGGTCGTGCTTAAAAGCTTTTGGGCCGGGTTGGTCGCAATGATCCCCAATGTGTTCCCCCCGTTGGTAGTTTTTGGAGCAATGGGATGGTTAGGAATCTCGATTGAAATTGGTTCGGTCATGACCGCCAGCGTCGCCCTCGGAATCGCGGTCGATGATACGCTCCATTTCTTAACATGGTACCGACGAGGAACCCAAAACGGGATGTCCCGTTACTCGTCTATTCGTTTCGCATTTGACCACTGTGCGAAAGCAATGATCGACACCTCCTTGATTTGCGGACTCGGAGTCATGCCATTTGTTTTCGGAGTGTTCATGCCGACCGCGAAATTTGCAGCCCTGTTAATGATCATGCTGCTAACGGCGCTCTTGGGAGATCTCCTTTTGCTCCCCGCGATCCTCGCCGGACCTGCAGGGAGACTGTTTCGGTTGAAATCGGTCAAAAAACGTGGGGAGATTTCCTCCGATCCACCGCTCTCCTTCGGAAATCAACGCAGGGATTCCGCCCAGTCCACCACCACGTCAAACCTTCACTCAGAACCGCTAAACACGGTTCGAAGGAAGTGATCCCACCCTTAGTGATTGTTTTCACTCCCAATCGCCAAACCACCGTTCGCCCTCATTAAGGCGACATTTAACTCATTTGCCCCCTGAGAATGGCAAATCGCCGATTTCAGCCGTTGCAAACGAAGGGGTTCTATGTAGACTTACTTGGCTGAAAACCGTTGAAAAGTCGGTCAAAAGGCTGATTTAAAAAACGCTAGCTGCGTTCATTCTTCGGACGAAATACGTTGCTTTCTGAGTTAGGCTAAACGGCGGACTATTTGCTGCTCGATATAAACCTCAGGCTTCCGTTCGCCAAAGCGTTCGATTCCGAACCTTTTTCAAAACATCTACCAAAAAGATACTTTCATGCCAGACATTTTTGACAAGTGCGATGAGTTTTGGAACCGCATAAAGAAAGTTACCGGCGATCATTTCGATCCAGACGTCTTCTTCCGTCAATTTCCGGTTACCAACTGCCTTCCCAACGTTGAGATTGAGGGAACTGAGTACCTGCAAATTGCAACCAATGATTATCTTGGACTGGCTACCCATCCTGAGGTTGTCAAAGCAGGTACTGACATTTGCGCCGTGAGCGGCGTCGGAACGCCTCTTGGTGCCCGCCCGTTAACCGGCAATACCGCCATGCACCTCAAGCTTGAAGCTGACTTAGCCAAGTTCCGCGGAACCGAAGCAAGTTTGGTGTTTAATCTGGGCCTCGGCGCGATGTCCGGTACCGTGGCTTGTATGGTCGGTCGAAAAGAACGGGTCTTCGTTGACGCTTACGCCCATGGTTGTTTGCATGACGGAGCTAGACTTTGCAAAGGCGAAGCAAGCTGGTTCGGCCACAACGACATGGATGATCTTGAAAGTCAATTAGCGGCCTGTCCTTTAGAGCAACCAAAGTTGATTGCGGTTGACGGTGTCTACGGAATGACGGGCGATCTCGCTCCGCTGCCCCACCTCGTCGAATTGAAAAATAAGTACAACGCCCAGTTGTTTGTCGACGATGCTCACGGAACAGGTGTTCTAGGTGACAACGGACGAGGTACTCCAGAGCACTTCGGAGTTGAAGACCAAGTCGATTTACACGGCGGAACCTTCGCTAAATCGTTTGGTACCTTTGGTGGATACATTTGCGGCAACAAACGAGCACTTGATTTTATCAAATTCGTTTCACCGGGATTCATGCTTACCAAAGCCCTTCCCGGTTGCATGACCAATGCAACGATCAAATCGCTTGAACTGATGCAGTCCATGCCTGAGCGACGACACCAATTATGGGAGAACATCACTGTTCTTCGTGAAGGCCTTCGAGATGCGGGCTTCAACATCGGCGATCCGAAAGGCGCTGTCACGTCGATCTTCACACGGGGTGCCATGGCGTTGACTGCGGTACGCATGTTGATGGACGATTACAAAATTGTCGTTAATCCAGTCATGTACCCAGCTGTTCCTTACGGAACATCGATTATTCGAATGACAGCCAGTGCATTACATACTCCCGAAGAAATGCGACGACTCGTTGAAGCCATTGTGGATGTTTCCACTAGAATCCCACTTCTAGAAGGAAATGAAGCAGCGGCCAGCAAAGTCGCTACGGTGATGCCTGGTGCGGGAATCACTTCGGCTGGCTCAAACGGTTCGGCTCACTAATTCGAATGAGTGCCTCAGATTCTTTCTCGATTCAACCGGTCTCGACATCGGCTCAGGCACGTGACTTCTATCAACTAAAGCGGAATCTCTATCGCGACAACGACGTTGTCGTTTTTCCGCTGAAGTCGATGGAAAAGCTCCAGCTAGACACTGAGCGCCACCCATTCTACAAGCACGCCTCGCGTGAGATGTTCGTTTGTTATCGCGACGGTAGCATCGTGGGACGAATCGTCGCAATCAAAGACGACTTACACAATCAGCACCACGACGATCGAGTTGGCTTCTTTGGATTCTTTGAAGCGATCGACGACCAGGTGATTGTTGACGCGTTGATTGAGGCCGCAGCTCAATGGCTCAAAAAACGCGGCTGCGAGTCAATCCGCGGACCAGTCAATCCATCCATGAAAAGCGATTTTGGAGTGCTCGTTGACGGAACCGATGAACCGCCGATGATCATGACAGGTTACACGTTGAAACGGTACGAAACTCAACTGCAAGCCGCCGGCCTCGCTAGTATTAAACGATTCTTCGCATTCAAGTACATCTCGGACGAATCAGATACCAAGTCCGAAAAGTGGATCCATCTTAAGTCGGCTAAGCAAAAAATTCTCTCGCGGTATCCTAAACTAGACCTGCGGACAGTTTCAGCCGAAAATTTTGATGAAACGATGCGAGACGTCAATGAACTGGGAAACAAGGTCAGATCGCTCGGTTGGGGATTTGTCCCGCTAACTTCTGATGAACTTAATTTCATGATTAAGAATCTTCGCCGCGTCATTCGGTACGACACCATTCACGTCGCGTATTGGGAAGGCCAACTCGTGGGATACATCGTCACGATCCCCGATATCAATTGGGCCTTGAAACGGGCGAAAGGCCCTTTTGATTGGCTGCGGATGTTACAAATGCCGGGCCTTATTAAAAAGACCCCCTACGGCCGGGTGATCGCCCTTGGAGTTGACGATCAATTCCGGAAAAAAGGAATTGCAATGTTGTTGATTCAGGAACTGGTGGAGAACTTTTCTGCCTTTCAAAAGTGGGAATTCTCGTGGGTCGATGAAGCAAACATGAAGTCAATTCGCGCAATTGGCCGGACCTTACCACTGGTGAAATCTCGAGTTTATGAGCTATTCGAAAAAGCAATTTGAACACCATCGCGTTTCCAATGGCTTTACAGCGTTATGCTAAGTTAGGTCCTCGGCAACATGGTAATCTTATTCCTATCCCATCCGCCCAGGCAATTGCTTTGAATTTCGCACACCTTAAGTTTGTCTCTCGATTTGGTTAGACTTGGGTTTTGATTTTGCTTCCTTATTCGCAACGCTTCATTTGAAACGGGTTCACCGTGACAATCCACATTCCAGTCTTGCCTCAAGAAGTCATTGATGGACTCAACCCTCAACCGGGAAGTACCATCGTTGATGGCACACTCGGAGGCGGCGGCCATGCTGAGGTGATCCTAGAACGGATTGGAGCTACGGGGACGTTGTTTGGCTTCGACCGCGACCCCATCGCAGTCGAGGATACGAAAACACGTATATCTGCAGAAAATGCCCATCTAATAATCGCCAATTATTCAGACATGCCTGAGCAACTCTCCTTGTTTGATGTCACCCAAGTGGACGGCATTTTATTAGAACTCGGACTTTCCAGTGACCAACTCGCCGCTCGTGAGCGAGGGTTCAGCTTTCACAGCGACGGCCCACTGGATCTTCGCTTTAATCAAATGGCGGGAGAACCAGCAGCTAAATTGGTTAATCGGTTAAGCGAAAAGCACCTCGCCGATCTAATTTATGAATTCGGAGAGGAGCGATTTAGCCGACGAATTGCTCGAAAAATAGTCAAACTGAGACACGCTAACAAAATCGAAACAGCTGCCCAACTGGCAAACATCGTTCGTCCTTGCATTCCGAGGACAAAAAAGAAATCAATCGACCCTGCTACAAAAACATTTCAAGCACTTCGAATTGCTGTCAATGAAGAATTGAAGTGGTTAAAGGTTGCCGTCAATCGACTTCCTGATCTACTTGCTCCCGGAGGACGAATAGCAATCATCAGCTTTCACTCGCTGGAAGACAGGATTGTCAAACAAGCACTTCAGCAGAATGATCAGCTCGAAATTCTTTCCCGAAAACCAATCATGGCCGGAGAAGAAGAATTAATGAACAATCCACGAAGCCGCAGTGCAAAACTCCGCGTCGCTCAGAAAAAACACTGAACAGCCATCGCATTCTCTGCACAAGCCAACACTTGCAGACGCTAGCACCGCTGGCCTTCCCCAAGCAAATTTGGGCGAAACGCGATGCTCTTTGCGTTCCATCTCACTCGGCTTTTCTGTATAGTCCGCCACCTGCGATGCTTTCGTTTGTTCAATGGGATTCAAATGGCCGACCCATTTAAGCCACAATCTAGCCATCAGTTACTCCGTGAAGCTAAAATCGGCCTTTCGGTAGTCGCACTTTTGTTCGCGACACTCATCTATGTCGGCACCTTAAGGATGACGGGGCAAACGCTGACTCTCCCTTTTATTCGCTCGGTCAGTCTGACAAACACCAATGAGGTTCCGCAGTTACCAAAAGATAACTTCGCTGATTCAGGGATCGCCCAAGCCCTTATAACAGCGCCGCGTCGTACTGACGACTTCGAAAGTCTGCCAATCGATCCTCTAAAGATTGAGCCTCGAAAAGATAATCAGTCATTCAGGCCCCGGTCTCCCAAAGCACCGACCATGGTTCCCGCCGAACCAAAATTTGAATTCAAAACAAATCTTCCACCGTTGCCTGTTCCTGCCTCGGACCTCATTCCAACCGACCGGGCAAACGATGGAAATAGGTTTGTGGCGCCCACTCCAAATGTAGATTACGCAAATCGAAACAGCGCTCCGGGAAACTCACTGGGCTCCCAACTTAGACCAAAGCGTTCCGACTCAACGAACAGGGGCGAAAAGATTGCTCGTGTCAAATATGAATCCAACCAGTTCCAAATTGGCAAACCCGAAACGTCTGGCCCTGATATCATAAAAACGCCACGGATTCCAAGTTTCCTAAATCAAAAGAGCCAGTCAACTCAAAGCATTGTATCGAATCCAAAATCGCAAGCGCCACCACCTACTCAGACAACTGATTTTATTCCACCGAAACAGTCCAAGCCTCCCTTCCCCAAAAAACGAATCGACGAAACTTTCGTTGAAAACAAGTCAATTGACTCGGCCGAACCTTCGAGTGAGGCTAAACCCCATCCTTCGAATCCAATTACTACCGAACTCAGTGGATCTGACAAACCGCAACCGGTGGAAGCTCAATCGAAGTTACGAACTTACAAGACAAAACCCGGGGATACCTATTGGTCTGTTTCCGAAATAGCTTATCAAGACGGAAGGTACTTCCGGGCTTTGTTTCGTCACAACCAATCCAGTCACCCAGACTACAATTTAGTACCAGGACTAGAGCTCAAAACACCAACCAAGCGTGAACTTAAAAAACGATGGCCTGCTGAATGCCCGCAAGTATCGAAATCAGATGCCCTTCCACCTTCTGAGACCTCAGTAGAAACCAACGCCTATCACGTCACGTCCCGCGGTGAAACCCTTTTTGAAATTGCCCGCCAAAGGCTAAATCAAGCTTCAAGATTCGTTGAGATTTACCAGCTTAACCAAAATAGTTTAGACAGCGACGTTCGACCGGATTCGCCGCTGCCCGATGGCCTGAAACTCATTCTTCCGCAATAAAGCGTAAATCGAGTTGATTCGCTTGACCTTCCTCGCCTGCTAAACTGAGTGGATCGAATCATTTGGAATTCACGCCATGTTCTTTCGGCCTTTTAAAAAGATCATTTCCGGTGGGCAAACAGGAGCGGATCGGGCGGCTCTTGACGTCGCCATCGCTTTGCGGATCCCGCATGGTGGTTGGTGCCCCGCGGGGCGCCGTTCGGAAGACGGCAGCATTGCACCGATCTACCAACTGCAAGAAACCAACACTCGAAATTACGCTCAGCGAACTGAGCAAAATGTCCTCGACTCGTGCGGGACTCTGATTTTATATTTAAAAACAATTTCGGGTGGGACAGCCCTGACTCAGAGATTATCGCGAACACACTCTCAACCGTGCCTCTGCATTGACCTCAGCCCCAGCATCTTAGATACAGCTCAACTCTCGGCCTCATTGACTGACTGGGGAACCAGCAACCAAATTGAAACTCTGAACGTCGCTGGCCCCCGTGCTTCAACCCAGCCTGCCATCTACTCGCTGGCCTATGCGTTCCTTTACGAAGCTTTACCTCGCGCCGCCGATGCGTCCTAAACCAATTTCTGAAACCAATTTCTGAAACTGCGGTCATCGCATCTCAATTGGCTTAATTCAGTTTAGACAAACTCCAACGATCTCTTTATCAGGATCACAGCCCTCTCAAAATAAACGAGAGCGTTCTCATTGCCAGACGAACCTCCTGCAAAACTGGAGGCGGCTGCTGATCTCTCCAGCTGGATCAATTGTAGGGATCCACAATCGACCATCTATCTGTTTTGATTGTGCAGAATATCCCGATTCTCACATCTAAACATACTTTTTCGACTGGGGAGTCCAGATAAGTCTGTTTATTTTTTGCAACGTTCCATGTTGCATAAAATGTAACCTATGTTTTTCTAATCAAATTAAGCCGTTGATTCCGTGCTAGATAGCAACGCAAAACTAAAATCCCCATGGCTTTCGGTTAGACTTAAATGACCACCATCAAACAAAAAATTAGCGAATTTGATCAACTCAAACAGAGAATTCATGGCAAGTTAATCGGCAAACTTGACTTGAGTCGTGTAGGAGAGTTGGAAGGCGATGTATTGCGTCGTGAAATCCGCGTCGTTGTCGAGCATTTGTGCGATGGCGAGAACAATCTTCTCAACCGAACCGAACGAGATAGATTGGTCGAAGAGGTACTGGACGAGACCTTTGGACTCGGGCCCCTTGAGCTACTGCTAAAGGACCCGCTAATTAGCGATATCCTCGTGAACGGCCCGAAGAACATCTACGCCGAACGCAGCGGCAAAATGGAAAAGACGAATGTCGAATTCCGCGACAATGCTCATTTACTCCAAATCATCGACCGGATTGTGTCCAAGGTTGGCCGACGCGTCGATGAAACCTGTCCCATGGTCGACGCGAGACTCGAAGATGGTTCGCGTGTAAACGCGATCATTCCCCCGTTGTCTCTAGATGGCGCTGCCATGTCCATTCGGCGTTTCGGGGCAAATCCGCTTAAGCTAGAAGACCTCCTTAATTACCAGGCATTTACGCCTGAAATGGTGATGCTCCTCGAGGGAGCTATGAAAGCTCGTTTGAACATCATCATCTCTGGCGGTACCGGCTCTGGTAAAACGACTTTACTTAATACACTTTCAAGCTTCATTTCCAACGAAGATCGAATCGTCACGATTGAAGACGCTGCAGAAATCCAGCTTCAACAAGACCACGTGGTTCGCCTCGAAACCCGTCCACCAAATATCGAAGGTAAGGGTGCAGTTTCAGCGACCGACTTAGTGAAAAACTGTTTGAGAATGCGTCCTGAAAGAATCATCATTGGCGAATGCCGCGGTCCGGAAACGTTGGACATGCTGCAAGCCATGAACACCGGCCACGAAGGGTCACTCACAACGACTCACGCCAACTCACCTCGAGATTGCATTTCCCGGCTGGAAACCATGATCATGATGTCTGGCTTTGAACTACCCGTCAAAGCCATGCGAAATCAAATTTCGAGTGCGGTTGACTTAATCATCCAGGCGAATCGACTTCAAGGTGGAGCGCGAAAAGTAACCCAAATCACCGAAATCTGCGGGATGGAAAACGACACTATCGTGATGCAGGATGTATTCAAATACGAAAAAACAGGCGTTGATGAAAACGGACGAACACGAGGCCGTTTCCTTTGCACCGGCGTCCGTCCCAAGTGCATGGATAAACTTGAGGCAATGGGAATCAAGCTCCCAGCAAGTATTTTCCGTGAACGCGTCATGATGGAAGATTAATAAAACCAAAATACCCAACCTTATGTCCAGCCACAAACCCTCCTCCTAGACTCCGGCAGACACCTGAGCATTTAAGCGTCAAGAGTTCAAACATGTTTACCTACATTTTATTTGGATTGATTGCGGTCGGAATCGGCGGAATGGTTTTCGCGGCTTCGATGCTTTTCCAGAACGATCAACAGGATCATATCGAAGATCGTTTGGCAAGCTTGACCCAAAACAAGGGCCGTGGATCAAACACGAGAGCGGCAACGCCTGCCAGTCTCCTAAACTCACCGCTGGACGATGCTCCTGACAAGATCGAAGAATTTTTAAACAAGTTTTTAAACTTTAGAAAATTCCTCAGTCAAACAGGAACCGATCTAACGATCGGGCAATTCATCGGTCTCACCGTTGGCCTTACCTTGGCAACCGGTTTTCTTACCGCATTTTTCCTACCGATCGGCTTTGCCCCCGTCACAAGTATTGTTGCAGCCTTCCTACCGTTCTGGGCCCTAAATTTCATCCGAAAAAAACGCATAAACAAATTTGGCGAACAGCTACCGGCCGCACTCGACCTTATGTCTCAAGCATTACGCGCCGGCCAAAGTTTGCCTTCAGGAATCCAACTCGTCGGGACTCAGGTCGATCAACCCCTCGGCCCTGAATTCAATCTCGCATTCGAACAACAAAATTTAGGAATGACACTCAATGATTCATTGAGAGCCATGTCGGACCGAGTGCCCAACTTGGATCTCAGATTTTTTGTAACTGCCGTCGTGCTTCAACGCCAAACTGGTGGTGACCTGGCAGAAGTTCTCGACAAAATTTCCGGTCTCACTCGAGAGCGATTTAAAATCCGCGGACAAATCCAGGCATTGACTGGTGAAGGACGAATCTCAGGTGTTGTCTTGCTGGCAATGCCACCCGTTCTCTTTGTCGTCATGATGAAGCTCAACTACGAATACGTGATGATGCTATTCGAAGAACCGTTAGGCCAGAAAATGCTACTCGGAGGCTTGATCCTCCAATTCATCGGAGCATTTGCAATCAAAAAAATCATCGATATTAAAGTGTAATCCTATGAATATGTTCATCCTTATTTCTGCAATTGACTTTATTGCGATTCTTCCGTTCGCGGCGTTCGCCGCCATCGCAATTGGTTTTTGGGTTATCTCTGATATTTTCCTAAATGGAAAATCAAAAACCGAGTCTCGACTCGAGCAGATGAAAAACAGAAGCCTCGGTAAACCTGAGATCGTTAAAAGTAGCGGCGGTGCAAAAGAAGGCATCACCAAATTACTGGAGCAGGCTAGCCCAAAGATTGCTGAAGCACTCCAACCAAAGAACGAAAAAGAAGCTGGTAAGCTAAAACAAACGCTGGACGAAGCGGGTTGGAGAACCGAAAACGCGACTCAAATTCTGTCCACATTAAAAGTCGTTTCCGCAGGATTTGGTTTTTTCCTTGGCGGAGGAGTCGCACTTTTCACCAATGGAATTAACACATACAGTTTGATCTACGCTTTGGTTACCCTGGTGGGATTCATGCTGATTCCTGAACTGCTTTTAAGATTCATTGGAGCCCAAAGGAAACAAAAGCTATTTCTCGGCCTTCCAGATGCATTGGACTTGATGGTTGTCTGCGTGGAGGCTGGCCTCGGAATGGATCAAGCACTTCGAAAAGTAGCTGAAGAGATGATGTTTACACATCCAACCGTCGCTAATGAATTTAAGTTGTGCAATCATCAACTTCAAATGGGATCGACCCGCGAAGTTGTCTTGATGGATCTGGGACGCAGGAACGGAGTAGATGACCTGAAAACTCTGGCGTCGGTCATGATTCAGGTCGACAAGTTCGGTACTAGTGTTGGAAAAGCACTGAGAATTCAAAGCGATGCGATGCGAACCCGCAGACGCCAGATCGCAGAGGAAAAAGCAGCTAAAACCGCTGTTAAATTAATTTTCCCTTTGGTACTTTTCATCTTTCCGGGCATTTTCGTAATCCTCGTAGGTCCAGCCGCCCTGACTATGATCAATGAGATGCTGCCTCTTATGTCAGGCCAGTAATCCAGCTTTCTTGGCACCCTCCAGCCCCTCGACAACGGACACGGAAAGTAACCCCAACCGTCAAGCTTTGTCTGTTCAGACTATTCAAAAAATTCGGCTTGCACGGAAAAACCAAAGACCTTTCCCAAAATCCGTCCCTTAAGCTTTTATTTTTCACGGCAAGTTCGTTTCGATACGCAGCATTACGACGGTGTTACCGATATTAGAGATGAGCGGATGCAAATAACGCGATTCGCGCACCGCGGTAGAGAATTGTCGCCACGAAAGTATGATCAAGACGATCTTTATCAAACTGCCGTCTAATCTGCCGACGCCCAAGTCTCGGCAAACCGCGAAGGCAAAATCGGACCCATTTACTGGAGTGAAGTGATGCGAAATCTAAAGTCTTTAATCACGTTTGCAAGTGTCTCATTGGTTTTGACAGGCCTCTCTCATGCACAAGAGAAAACAGCCTACACTTCCGTCATCAGCTTTAACCAAACCCGTTCCGCACAAGAGCTGATCGCGGCCGAACAAGAAACTGAAATTGCCGAGATTCCTTGCGATTCCTGTGATCTTACCAATGCCAGTACGCGAAACAGGTTTGGCAATGGCAAGCACATGGATCGCTGGAGAAAAATTCACGCTAAAGCGAAAGAGCATGCAGCCACCGTTACCGCTCGCAACAGTGCCTGGCCATAACCTTTTGACTGTGCCGATCGGCAACTGTACACCTCAATGTGGGCCCCCATGATCGACAAGGGATTCGAAGAACAATGTGTCTTAACCACGAATCACTTCGATCCAATTACCGGCAAGCTAAACACCTTCGGCAACCATACTGTCGCAGGCATCATGAACAACATGCCACAAGCGCGAAGAACCGTATTCATTCACAGAGACACCGACGCCGAGCTTAACCAACAGCGAATGAAGATGGTCAAGCAAACAATTAACACGTTCTATGGAACGGACAAATTGGCAAAAATCGAGTTCTCAAACGAGCTTCCAGTTAAACTCCGTGGAGCCGAGGCAGAGAAAATCACCGAGCTTTGGTACGCTGGAAAACCAGCTCCGATCATTCCAATCGCTTCAGGCACCGAATCTCTTGATGCAACCGTAACCAACAACTAAACGTTTGTCCTTTGCATGCAATTGACGGAGCGGCCATTTTTCCCTTATAAAAATGAGTCTGGCGACACCTCGCCGGACTCTTTTTTTTATCGCAGACGCAAGCGTTTGCTTTTCCTCTAACATTCCTAGAAGCGACGGTTTTATCTGATGGATAAAAAAACAAAGAAGAAACTGGAAATCCTTCGTCAGCGACTTGAGAAGACCCAAAAGATTCTAGTTGCCGCTCGCCAGCAAACAGACGAGGCTGACGAGGTCGAAAAAATTGAACAGCAAATCTCCGATATCAAAGCGGAAATTTCTAAATTAAAAAATTCGAATTAGCAACAGATTTAAATCCTTTAATTCAACTTCTTTTTCCTCCACCGGTCTTTCGATAAATCAGTAATTAAGTGTTTGGTTTCCTCAACATCAACAAACCGCCCCACGTCACATCCCGCGGTGCTGTTAACACGATTCAGAAGTTGATTAAACCAACTCGCATTGGGCATGCCGGAACTCTCGACCCATTAGCGACCGGTGTTCTCGTGCTGTGCATTGGGCCAGCGACACGACTGACTCGTTTCATTCAAGATCAACCTAAAGTCTATCTAGCTGATTTCGAATTGGGAGTTGTCTCCGATACGGAAGATCGATACGGAGAAAAACAAGTCGTTCCGTTTGCTCCGGAAATTTCAGCGGAAGACCTAGCGGCGGTTCTTCCTTCTTTTACTGGCGAAATCCTGCAAAGACCACCGGCGTTTTCCGCCCTGAAAGTGCAAGGGAAGCGGGCGTACACCCTTGCGAGGCAGGGCAAGGATGTTCAACTCGCTCCTCGAAAGATTCTGATCCATGAGCTTCAATTAGTTGAATTTAGTTATCCAAAATTTCAACTTCGCATTCACTGTGGAAGCGGAACCTACGTCCGGTCGCTTGGGCGTGACATTGGGGAAAAGTTAGGTTCCGGTGCAATAATGACTTCGCTCAAACGTGTTTCTATTGGTGAATTTGAATTAGCTAACTCTTTAAATTTAGACGATCTTACAAAATCCAATTTGCAGAACCTTTTAGTGAATGCTGCCGAGCCATTAGGGCAACTTGATTCGATCGAGATCCCCCAGGAACAAATCCAACGATTTGCCAACGGCCACACCTGGTCATTCGACGCCGCCCGCCCGTGCGAAATGGTGAAAGCAATTGACCCCTCTGGCCGTTTAGTTGCCATTCTTCAGCGTAAAACCGAGACCGTTTTTACGCCTGCCATTAATTTTGCGCATTATTGGATTGAACACGATTTGAACTAATCCCCCTCTAACGGTAGGTCGACTGAAGCAGATATTACTGGCGGGATTTGCATTGTTTTGGTTGCCGGCGAAACGTTTGCCGTTCAAGAACATTCCATCCAAAGATGAGATTCCTTAAATCTCACGATTCTGCGCTGATCTTTCCCTGCCATCTCATCGTCTCGGCGGTTGACAGTAAATTACGGAATCTCCACAATAAAGCACGGTAAAACATCATCTAACAGGCCAAATAATGAGCTCAAAATTTAACGCGTTCGGTGCCCGAGACACTTTCAAAACTGGCGGCCAGGACGTCGGAATTTTTCGATTATCAACTCTTCAGGATCAAGGCATCGGTCAAATCGACCGACTACCCTACTCTATCCGTGTTCTTCTCGAGTCGGTGTTGCGTAATTGTGACGGCGTCACCGTCCATGAACAGGACGTTCACAGCCTAGCCACTTGGAATGCGGAATCGCCTGCTAAAGTCGAAATCCCCTACAAACCGGCTCGTGTCGTCCTTCAGGATTTCACAGGCGTCCCCGCGGTGGTCGATCTCGCCGCCATGAGATCCGCCATGGCCCGCCTAGGAGGGGATCCAAAGAAGATTAATCCTCTCATCCCAGTTGACTTGGTCATCGACCACAGCGTCCAAGTCGACCAGTTCGGCAGTAACGCCGCACTGGACTTAAATGTGGAGCTAGAATTTAAGCGAAACCGTGAACGCTATGAATTTCTGCGTTGGGGTCAGAAAGCATTTGATAATTTCCGCGTTGTCCCACCGAATGTTGGAATTGTTCATCAGGTCAATCTTGAATTTTTAGCTAAGGGTGTATTCACTCGCGAGGATGAGGCTGGACTGGTGGCAGTCCCAGACACTCTCGTCGGCACAGACAGCCACACTACCATGATCAACGGATTGGGTGTTCTCGGGTGGGGGGTCGGGGGAATCGAGGCTGAAGCAGCCATGCTCGGTCAGCCGATCTACATGTTGCTGCCCGAGGTAATCGGTTTTGAATTAGTTGGAAAAATTCCAGCCGGCACCACCGCGACCGATCTTGTATTGACCGCTACCGAACAATTAAGAGCGGCTGGAGTCGTCGGGAAGTTCGTTGAATTTTTCGGAGAGGGCGTCGCGACGATGTCACTGGCAGATCGCGCCACACTTGCCAACATGGCACCTGAATACGGTGCCACGATGGGCTTTTTCCCAATGGATCATGTAACGCTTGATTACATGCGACGAACCGGACGGAGCGAATCGGAGGTGGAACTTGTTGAACGTTACACCAAAGAGCAAGGATTATTTAGAACAGACGAATCGCCTCAGCCGAATTTCACAAGAACTCTGAAATTGGATATGGCTTCGGTTGAACCCTCGTTAGCCGGACCCAAACGTCCACAGGATAGAATTACACTCTCCGCGATGAAACAGTCATTTAATGATTCGCTTCAGGCTCCTGTGGGGCATTCCGGATTTGGATTAGATGAATCCGCTCTGGATCGAAGCGCAACGGTAGAAAACGGTGACCAATCGAGTGAGATTTCCCACGGCGCCGTGGTCATCGCAGCCATTACCAGTTGCACAAACACAAGCAATCCGTCTGTCATGATTGCCGCTGGCCTCTTGGCGAAAAAAGCCGCTGCACTGGGAATGAAAGTTCCACAGCATGTTAAGACAAGCCTGGCACCTGGTTCCCGGGTTGTTACCGACTACCTTGACCAAGCCGGGCTCACTGAATCTCTGGAGTCGCTTGGATTCCATACCGTTGGCTACGGTTGCACATCCTGCATCGGAAATAGTGGGCCACTGCCCGCACCGGTCTCAAGTGCCATCACTACCGGCGAACTCGTTGCCTCAAGTGTCCTCAGTGGTAACCGAAACTTCGAAGGGCGGGTCAACCCCATGACCAAGGCAAACTATCTTGCCAGCCCACCACTCGTCGTTGCCTATGCACTTGCCGGTACGACAGACATCGATCTTGTTAACGAACCACTCGGCTCGGGAGTCGATGGGGACGTATACCTCAAGGATGTCTGGCCTTCTCAGGATGAAGTCGCCAGTGTGATGGAGGCCAACGTAACGGCGGAAATGTTCCAAAAACAATACTCCAACGCCTTTGATTCAAACGAAATGTGGAATCGAATCGAAACCGGCGAAGGAGACCTTTACGAATGGTCGCCGAAAAGCACCTACATTCAAGAACCGCCGTTTCTCGCTCAAATGACTCCGGAAGTTACCAACATCGCTCCTATTATGGGTGCCCGATGTTTAGCTCTGCTCGGTGATTCCGTGACGACCGATCACATATCACCCGCTGGTGCCATTGCCAAAGACGGTCCCGCTGGACGCTATCTTCAGGATAATCAGGTTGAACAACGTGACTTCAACAGCTTTGGATCGAGACGCGGTAACGACCGCGTAATGGTACGGGGAACGTTCGCGAATATTAGAATTCGCAACCACCTCGCACCAGGAACCGAAGGCGGAGTAACCACTTATGTGCCAACCGGTGAGGAAATGTCTATCTACGACGCCTCTATTAAATATCAAGAAAGCGGAACTCCTTTGGTCGTTCTCGCGGGAACCGAGTACGGAACTGGCAGTAGCCGCGATTGGGCAGCGAAAGGTACTATGATGCTTGGCGTCCATGCTGTGATTGCTGCGTCGTACGAGCGAATTCATCGCAGTAACCTCGTCGGCATGGGAATTCTTCCGCTTGAATTCGCAGATGGAAACAACTGGAAAGCACTCGGGCTTAACGGAAAAGAAACTTTCGATATTCCCTCGCTAAGCGATACGCTTGAACCCCGTTCAACCATTCAGGTCGTAGCGACCAAAGACGATGGATGCAAAGTAGAATTCGATGCGATCGTTAGAATCGATACCCCCGTTGAGATGGATTACTATCGAAATGGTGGAATCCTGCAAACTGTGCTGCGAAATCTTTTATAGTCGAGGCTTGGCAATTTCTACTCGCTCCCAAGAAGGGTGAGCGAAATTACCATTCAGAGCATCGTCCAAACGACGAGACCCAAATGCAAGAGTTCGGCTTTGTTCGACTCTTGCTTTTTTGGGAATTGCTATTAACGTTGAACCAGGCAATTCCCATTCGTTTTTGCTTTCTGATAACACCCAATTTTTCCGCCTTCGAATGTGTGTTATCGTTACCGATTCACAAGAGATTCATGAATACGACATCCAGCCCAACTCCGAAGCACTCGGAATCACGTCCACGCAAGCGACTTCACTGTTTTAATTGCAATCGCTCTGAAAGCCACTTCCTTGCTCACAAAAACCGCTGGTTCTATTCATATTTACTGGGACTCACATTCGGACTGATTACCTTCATTGGTCCCTTTCGGTGCCAATGTTGTGGCGACCAGCGATTTTTTTCTACAGATCGCTTGCACCCTCGGACTTGGTTACAGTCGCCGGTAGTCCGCAAAATCTTCCATAAGTGAACACCGCCAAGTCAGATCTTTTGACACCCTCCCCTTTCGAGCCAACGATGCCTGGCGAGTGGAATTTGAGCACAATTCAAAAAACCATTAAGAACGCGGAACACGCTCTAATTTAGTTTGAAGCCGCCACAAGACCTCATTCAGAGCTTGGCATTCATTTTTTGCAAGGAATCGGCAATGGTTGCAAGCTGGCTTTCCGCTTGCGAAAGGCTAGTCCGTATTTCATTCGCTAAATCAGGTTTGGCTGCCACGAATTTTTCATTGGACAGTTGTCGCTGCTTGCTCGAGATACTCTTTTCAAGATTTCCTTTTTCCTTTTCAAGCCGTTTTACCTCGGCTCCAATGTCAATCAACCCATCAAGATCAACGTAAATCTCCATCTCAGCCGTGGTTCGGGTCGCACTTGTTTCTGGTGCCACCGCCGTTGGCCCCAGTGCGACTAACTCAGCATTTGCCATTCGACTGAAATAAATCCCAAGTGGCTGCAGCTGTTTACCAATATCGGCTGCACATTTAATCGAAAACTTGACCTTCTTTTTATTCCCGATATTTTGCGAATTTCGAATCTCTCTCAAATCACTTAAAGCTGCCTGATAGAGCGAGAACTGATTTTCAATTGCCTCATCTCTCCAAGCCGGTTTTAAATCTGGCCAAGCCGAATCGATAATACAGCGATTAGCCGTTGCAGCTTCAGACCAGCCTCGTTGAGGGCATATTTGAGCTAAGTTCTGCCAAATTTCCTCGGTGATAAACGGCATGACAGGATGCAACAGTCTCAAAAGGCAATCCAGCGAATAGGCTAACATTCTTTGAGCATGCGGCCGCTTTGATTCATCTGCGAACCGGTCTTTTAACATCTCGACATAGAAACTACAGAACTGATGCCAAGCAAATTCATAAAGCTCGCGTGTGGCGTCCGCGTATTTAAATTCTTCAAGCCAAGCCGTGACGTTGCCTGAAACGGTCGTCAATCGACTCAACATCCAGCGGTCTTCTACCGTCAGATCCTCCTCTGAAATCGGGGATGCCTCGTACCCCTCTAAATTTAACATTGCAAATCGCGAGGCATTCCAAAGTTTATTTACAAAGTTTCGCGCCGTCTCAAAACGCTCACTGATAACAGCACCTTTTTCAAGGGCTTTGTCCTCTTCAGACTCTGCCCATTGCGTGGAGAATTCCTTTTTGCAACTAGGACAGGCAACTCTGGGAAGTATTCGGTTCTTTTTCGTTTGATCAAATGAATGCTGGCAATGAGGACATTCAAATTGTACCGGCAACCGGACGTCCTGCGTCTCTGTACAAAGATGTGCCATTCCGAATCGCAAAGCGTCGGCGCCAAATTTTGCAATAACATCCAGAGGATCAATGCCATTTCCTTTGGACTTGGACATTGTTTCACCGAATCCATCTTGAATTTTTGGGTGAATATAGACTTTATCAAACGGCACTTCACCGCAGTTATTCAATCCCATCAACACCATACGCGCTACCCAAAGAGAAATGATGTCCCGACTGGTGATTAAAGTACTGGTCGGATAAAAACAAGCCAATTCGGGCGTCTGCTCCGGCCAGCCGAGCGTTGAATGCGGCCAAAGTGCAGAACTGAACCAAGTATCCAGAACGTCTTCTTCCCGTGTTAATCCAATTTCCTCCAGAGCGTTTTCAAACTCCTCACAACCGGATTGAACGCAAACGTGAACTGAGGCAAACGGCAGCTCGAGTTTCGCTCGTTTATCCGAATCCGTTTCTTCACAAGGCTCCAACTGGACCGCCGCGACCATCTCATCAAAACCGGGAAGTGCGTGAATTGCATCGATCAATGGCTGAACCTCCGCTTCGGCCGTACAAGCTTTGGTCCAAACTGGTATTTGATGTCCCCACCATAACTGACGGGAGACCGGCCAATCACGTTTCTCCCCAAGCCAATCAAGATAACCACGTTCATAGCGTTTAGGAGTAATGGAAACTTTTTCCTCAATCACCGCATCGATTGCCGACTGGGAAAGCTCACTCATCGCGACAAACCACTGATCGGCTAAGTACGGCTCAATCGGTGTTTTACTTCGATCAGACTGAGGCAGCTCAATCTCACGATCCTCAACCGTATCCAGAAGTTGAAGCGCGTCTAAATCTTCCACTACTTTCTTTCGAGCCTGTTTCATTGTGAGTCCGGAATAGACTCCCGTTTCGACATTGAGCGTGCCGTCTCGGTTCATAATGTTGATCATGGGAAGATCACACCGCTTCGCTACTTCGTAATCATTGGGATCATGAGCGGGTGTGATCTTGACGCAACCCGCCCCCAGTTCCGGTTTCGCCCAAACATCACCCACGAGAGGAATCTCTCGATCCATCAGCGGCAACAATAGTTTTCGACCATCGGCCGCCATATCACGCAACTGTTCAAGCTTAGACAACATAAGCTCTCGCCGGGCGGCCAATGCTTCGAGTTGCGCCTCAACGTTCGCCTTCTCTGAGTCAGAACTCTTTTTAAGTTTCTCTCTCAATTCTGAAGCGACACGGTCGAGCGCCCGGTCCGGCTCTGGGTGAACAGCGACGGCAGTATCACCTAGCATGGTCTCAGGACGCGTGGTGGCGACAATAACGTATTCTGGTTCGCCAGGTTTGGGGTCGATCACAGGATATTTAAAATGCCAAAATTGACCCTTTACGGTTTTCGAGAAAACTTCATCGTCACTCACCGTGGTTTGTAGGTAAGTGTCCCAATTGACTAATCGCTTTCCTCGATAGATTAAAGACTTTTGAAATAGATCAAAAAACGTATGGCGAACTGCCCGTGCGCAAACTTCGTCTAGCGTGAAACGGGTTCGTTTCCAGTCGCAGCTTGAACCAATCTGCTTCAACTGTCCAAGGATGCGGGCTTCATACTGCTCTTTCCACTTCCAAATACGCGCGACCAGCGCTTCCCGCCCCAAATCGTGCCGTGTTTTTCCTTCATCCTCCTTTAACCGACGCTCCACGACTGCCTGCGTGGCAATTCCAGCGTGATCGGTACCCGGCATCCAAAGTGTATTGAATCCTTGCATCCGCTTCATCCGAATCAACGTATCCTGAAGCGTGTTATTCAAAGCATGCCCAAGGTGTAATGCTCCAGTGACGTTGGGAGGAGGAATCACAACCGTGTACGGCGGTTTCTTGGATTCTGGATCACCTTCAAAATAGCCGCCCGATTCCCACATTTTGAAAATACGGTTTTGCGCCTCAGCAAAATCAAATCGACTTGGAATATCGTTTGGATTAAAAGTAGTCATCCGTCTAGAATCCTGAATCAAGTTTGTAATCTTGAGCTTCCAGCGAAGCAAAGATAGTGAATGTCGTAATCCAAGTTTATAGGCAAATTCGCTAAATTCCCCAACCGGTTTCCTCACCGCAATTTCTTAAAAACACGGGATTTCGTGACAACGCCTTGAGCAAGGTCGTTTTTTCGACCGGTTTTCCTTCATTCATTGATTCGTAACTGCATTTCGCCCGGTAACCACAGCGCTTTGAGTATAGGTTGATGAAATCCAGTAAGCCTTCTCTTCTTGATTCGCCTTTGAAAATCACCGATGATTACCCGTGCGGAAGCCATGTAGGGCAAGCCCGTTACCTTTCCCAAACCAATTTGAGTTGGATATGCCGAAATGGTGCACAGCAACGGTCGTCGACAAAAAGATCTGGACCGAAGGTTTATTTACGTTGCGGATCGCGACCGATGAAGTGCAACCATTCCTCTCGGGACAATTCCTTCATCTTGGTCTTTTTCCACAAGGGCACGAAGAAGACGATTCCAAAATTATCAACCGTCCCTACTCTGTGGCCTCTCCCCACGGTCAAGAACTCGAGTTCTTTATTGTCCTCGTCGATGATGGAGAGTTAACGCCCCACCTTTGGAAACTAAAAAACGGGGATGCAATCCTCGTTGGTCAGAAAGCAGCCGGCAGTTTCACCCTCAAAAAAAGCCCCCCTTCGGAAGTTCTGTGGCTGGTTGCAACAGGCACCGGACTTGCACCCTATATTGCAATGCTCCGTACGAATGAGCCTTGGGAAAACTATGATAAAATTTGCGTTGTTCACGGGGTGCGGCAATTTTCCGATTTAGCCTACACAGAGGAACTTTCAGCGCTGGAATCACAGCATCCGGGAAAATTCAAAATGATTCAATCACTGACCCGGGAAGAAGCAAACGGCACCCTCAAAGGGCGAATCCCCGGTTTATTTGAAAACGGAGAAATTGAGTCGGCTAGCGGTTTCCAGTGTCGCTCAGACAACTCAACGGTAATGCTGTGCGGTAACCCAGCGATGTTGGACACCATGGAAGAAGTCTTAGGAAAACGCGAAATGAAACGCCACCGAAGCAAGTCCCCCGGTCAGATCGTACTCGAAAGATATTGGTAAAGATTGCCTCACTGAAATCGAAACAGCGTCTTTCTAGAATCTAAGAAAGACGATAAAATAAGCATTAGTTGGTTTGTGGCCCCAAGTCTATCGCGTGCCAGGGCTTCAAACTGATTAGAACCTTTTTCCTTTTACATTTTTCGCTTTAGGATCCTCCGTGTCATTGCTATCTGGATACGAACACATTGTTCGCGAGAACGAACCACTGGCTCCCTTTACACGGCTTAAAATCGGTGGAGTCGCTGAATATTTTGCGGAACCAACCAACAACGAAGAACTCACTGGACTTGTCAAGCAGTTCTCCGAAGCCAATCTACCTATCCGTCTAATCGGTAGTGGTACCAATCTTCTGATTAACGATACCGGCGTTAAGGGGCTCGTAATCCATTTAGCAGCGCCGGATTTTTGCACAATTGCAGTCAATGAGAATCGGATCACGGTTGGCGGCGGGACTCGACTCTCCCACTTTGTCGCAACCGCCGTTCGTGAAGGCTTATCCGGACCCGAGCAACTGGTGGGTCTTCCGGGGACCATTGGCGGCGCTCTTCACAACAATACAGACGCTCACGGAGTAGACATTGGGACGTGGGTGGAATCCGCAGAAGTCCTGACACGTGCGGGAGAGCGTATCACACGCGAAAAAGAATCCCTCTCCTTTTCCTACCGGCAAAGTAGCCTTAGCGAATTAGTTATCTTGAAGGCTGAATTCGTCCTTGAAAAAGAGCCTCCGGAAAATCTAACCAAAGCGATGCAAAAGCTCTGGATCGTGCGGCGCTCCCAGCAACCGAGTTCCGAATTGCAAGCAGCCTATATGTTCAAGGATTTGGGTGGGGAACAGGCCGGCGATTTGATTGAACGGGCTGGCCTGAAAGGTACCCGGGCTGGCAAAGTGGAACTGCTGGACTCAGACCCTAATTTCTTCGTTGCCGAATCTGGGGCGACAAGTGAAGATGTCCTTAACCTCCTTAAGATCGTTCAGACGCAAGTTTCCGAGCGACTTGAGCAGACTTTGGAACCTGCGATTCAAATTTGGTAGGGAATTTGCTGACATCGCCGGTTCTATGACTTTTTGCGATCCTTCCAAAGTTTTAACGCTGAAAACTCGATTTTGACAGAAGAGCCATCTCTCGTTAGATGGAACTTCATTTTCGGGAGAGCGTTATGCCAAAACACAACAAAGACATTCTCGATAGACTTTTAGCGGGAATTTCGATTCGAGGCACGCTCGTACACCCCACGACCCTCTTCATCTTTGCTACCTCGATTTTGATTGGGAGTGCCATTTTCCTCTGGGAACGACATCAGGAAACGATTGTCAACCTGGAAGAATTCAGCCTGACCCAAGAAAAAATCGCTTTGACGCCGCAACCACATTGGTCCGAGCTTGATCTCAAAGAAATGGTCTTGGACCAGTCTAACGGAGAACAAGCATCAATTCTTGATACCGAACTCGTTCCACGAACCGCGGGTATCATGAAGCAAGTAGGTTTCGTTGAGCAAATTAACAGCATTGAGAAGTCAAAATCAGGTCTCAATATCGACGTAATCTACCGCCAGCCAATCGCCTTGGTCGAACTTAGCGCGGTAACGATGAAAAACAAGTGGCCTTCCAATCAAATGGGCAAAACGGTTTTGTTACCGGTCGACCGCAATGGGGTCCTAATGCCTGAATCCATTGGTGATAACTTAAGCCTTCCATGGATAGCGGTCCTGTTCCCATCGCAGTTCGAAGCGACCTGGGAACAATGGCCTGATGCACGAATTCACGATGCCGCCGCAATCAGTTCTGCTTTCAAACGCCCGCTTAGTGAACTTGGGATTCAAAGGATCACAACCAATCAGATTGAATCAAACAGCTCAGCACAAAACCCCAAACCTTTCGAGCTTTATTCTGGCTCTGGAACACGCATAGTGTGGGGTAACGCTCCAGGCAAAGAAGCAGATTCGGAGGCAAACGCGATTGAGAAGATCCGAGCGATCGAAGCGGTCGTCGCCCAATACGGTATACTGAATGAGGTGGACCTTGGCAGGATTGACGTTCGCTCAGGCAAAGCGATCTCAACCGGAGTGTCCAAAACGGCGAGTAAATCTAACGAGCCAAGGCTGGAGATAAAGTAGCCGGTGTAAGTGGTGAATAAATCACGGGCTAGCTAGTAACCGATTGATGGAATGAGGCCATCAGATTGGATATTGTTTTCAGTTTGGACACCCAGACAAAGCAGGTCTCAGACCGATTTTTGTGGCGATGAATTGTCGACGATATCAACTTCAACATCCGACTGATCTTGCTCAAGCTTCAACTTGAGTTCTTCTCTAACTACCGGCATTTCATTAGGGGCTTCAATCCCAAGACGAACGCCTCCGCCCGTAATCCGGACGACAGTTATGGAAATGTCCTCCCCAATCCAAATGCGCTCGCCAACCTTTCGACTAAGCACTAACATTATCGATTCCTTTGATAAACGAGATTCCTATAACTCTGGCTCCAAGCCGTAACTCTCAAAAATTTTCTCCAAACGGGTCTTGACAAGCCGCTTCAATTATTCGTGAGAATACCGTTTTGTAAAAAAAGTGCAACCGTTGAACCTCTGATTCATTGGAAATCGCCAAATCCAACGCTCAAAAAGACACCCAGATTACCCATCTTCACAGCCTCGAGTCTAAGAAAGAGCGGCATTGGCCCACCTATTTGTTAAAACCACCGCCACTTCCGTCCGCAAACCGCGTCAAGAATTTGAATTTCATCCTCAAAATTCGAGACCAAGTACGCCTGGGGAATAGCCTTCCCCAGTTGTGCTGCAACAAGATTTGAATTGATTGGATTCAAGTTGGAATGCGATCGCGAGTTTAAAAGGCAAATGGACCACCTCTAAGAACGTGTCCATTTCTGCAACTCTTCCACAACGTTTGGCTTGGACTCAGACGGTTTAAAACCGAAGTAATGCGCTTCTAGCTTGGTGATTGTTGTCGCCAACTCACTTTTGCGTTCGTTACTCACTCCGTCCGAGTCGTAAATATCCTGTAACATAGAAATCGCAGCAAACGGCGATATGTTCTCAGTCAGCACGAGTTCTCGATTTTCCTGCGCTTCGGGAGTTCTCCGCCGGTAACCGATAACACCAACTAAAATAGCAACGCCGAACGAAAGAATCCCAATTACAGCCCAGATGGTTTTGGCGGAACTACGTTTTCCGTAGTCCGCATTCAATTTGATCGTGGCCTCTGCGACAGCAAGATCAGCATCATTGTAACGTTGAAAAATCAGATCTTCGATTTCAACGTTTGCCTGTGGAAACGAGAACGTCGCTGGTTTTTCAGCCAGCCCGGGTTTTGCCTCCAGTGAAACCAACCAGGACCGGTCAGAATTAATGGTTGGCTTCCGCGTTGTTGGATCGAACTGAGAAACCGAGACTCCATTATCTTGTATTTCGGAAATTTCAAAATCATCAGGGGCGATAGAAACGATCGAATCGAGTTCGGGAACCAGTCCTTGACCACTTGCCTTAATTTCCAATACTAACTTTCCTTCCCCGGCTTGCCTCTCATCTAAAATCTGTGTGACAGATAATTTCCCAATGGGCCGCGGCAAAGCGGAAGCAGATTCCACCGGCAGGACGGCGGACTCAACTGGCAATATGGCATAGCCCGAGGTATCTAAAAAATCTAAATCTAAATGAGCGGGCGGGACCTTGTCGACCTGCGGCCCTCTCGACTTCAACAAAATGTAAGCATAAGGGGTAACACGCCAGCCCGGTTTATTACTTGGGATGGACTGAACATCCGGTTTCTGAAACGTCACTGACATAACTTCGAATTGTTCAGAAAAAGTCTCTCGAACCGATTCCTCAAATTTATCCCGGTAGTCATTCGTCGGTCGACCGTAGTTATAAGAGAACGCGACGCTGCTATTTTGGTTTTGCAAATATCTCCCGAATCCACCGGACTCGCGTTCAATTTCTTTGGTGTGCACGAGGTCAACGTAGACCCCGAACGGTTGGTCAAAACCAACCCTTGCATCCCCATCAACTCGCGTTTCGAGTCGAATTTCGCTAACAAGGTCTTTGTAGTACTCATGGACCTTGATGGCCTCACTCGCCTGCTTATGATCCCCAACAATGGAGAGTCCCAGATCAAGATATTTATGCTTGAGTTGCGGCTTGACACTGCTCATTCGATTAAACAGCGAATTTGCAAACTGAGCCATATGGAATTCGGAAACTGCCTTCGGCAAAGATAATATCCCCTCGCGAATCAAGGACGCCTGCTTCGGATCGGTCCGATTCTTATTCTCAATAAGACCTAAATCACACGCTCCAAGACTCGCATAAAACCAGGAAGTGAATGGCGAATACTTGACATACTCACTCGGCTCCATCTGTTCAACTTGGCGTGCATATCGTTCAGCGGATGCCTGAAACAATGCCATTGCTTCTTTTCTTCGCGGTGAAAACTCGGAACTATTTTTAATTCCAGCGCGATAATTATTTTCATCGTGCAACAACTCTGCCTGCGTTCTAATCAGTTGCCAGGAGTCTTGATCGCGGGCAATCGCATTCTCAACAAGTCTCTGAGCTAACAGATAGCCGTCGACAACTTCTTTTTCGATTTCTTTCTTCTTACGTTTCGTTTTCTTATCCTTTTGAACTTTTGCGTCACGCCACATGCCGGCAAGATTTCGACGCATGGACGATGCGAGCACAGCGATTGTTTCTGAGTCAATTTCTCCGACAGGCCCAAACACCTTTTCGATTTCGTCCAACTCGTAAACCTCGGCAGTGCTGTGACAGGAAACAAATGCCATCACCACCAACTTTTCGTCCAATTTATTCTCAATCAACTTATTCAAGCGAACCACTAAGCCCGCTAATTCCTCAAGATTCCGATTTTGTTTTGACCGCGTCAATGGAATCGATTCGGCGCGACTTTCAAAACCATACATAAACATGTAACTGTTAGTGCGCCGGCGATCACTATTGGGATTGTGATTACGCGTCCAAACCGAAATGTATTCGTTGACTAATGACTCAGCTTTTTCCGGGTGATCTTTTCCCAGTTTTTCAATGTAAGGCAGTGCTAAATCTTCTTCAGAAACTTTGAGATAAAGCTGGGCCAGAACGGAATCAAATTTAGGACGCAAGGTTGGGCCAACCAAAGCCAACCAGTCTTCAGACGGACGTATTTCTAACAAATCTCCTGTGCCAATCGCAGATAATCGTAAATTTCTTGAACGGGAAATTGACGATCCAGTGTTGCTATAAAAAATATTGCCATACTGATCACGCTGCATAGTTGGCCCCATCGACGACGATTTATCGTCAGAATATGAGATCTCTGCTTCTCGCAACCAATTTACGGCTAACAACTCAAGTAATTTCTTCCACTCAGAGGCCTGTTCCGGAGAGGCTTGAAATAAGGCGGTGACTGCTTCGTCTTGCAATTTCAGTCGATTCAAACGCGTCTCTGGGTTCCGCGGACTTGTTTTCAGTGACTTCGACGTATCGACACCGATGGCTCCAAGCACTTCCATTCCAACTTCAGGCTTGGCCACGAAACTGTCGTTTAGCCACTTGTTACCCAACTCAGTTTTAACCTGCGAGGATAATTCGACCGCACGCCCCAACGCTGCATTTCGCTGGGTTTCATCGACATCCTCTGCGGCGAGAATTGCCTGTGTCACATTCCAGGCGCCTTCCAAATGCTCCGTCTTCTTCTCTTTGGAGTAGAGAGCTAATTGGTACTGAGAGAGTAAATTGAGAGCTTCATGATCGTTATTCGACATCGCCAAGGCGAGTTCAGGTAAAAATTCACCAACGTCCATAGCCAGACCTGCACTAAACAAAAGTTTTGCACATTGGCGTTTGGTAAACACAACCGGTTTGTTCTCCAGTTCCATCTCAAGACGCGTAATTAGATCTTCCGACATGTTACCTCTGGCTATCGTAGCGCGAAAAGCCGAAGCGAAAAAATTCAAATACTCATCGGGTAAACCTACCTCATTTTTTGCGTCAGTTTTTTTAGGCGCAATTGCGGCGATCGAAAACAGATCATCGAACGTTAGGTATTGGGGTTGGAGTGCCCTCGGGTCCACCTGCGAGCGAACGGCGTTCCCTCCCTGAAAGGTCAGTGCATTGGAATTCGAAGCCGAAGTTAAAATTTGACGATAAACGACTTTTGCATTTTCATGAGGAATCTTGGCAAGAAAGTCGCCAACTTCATTCCAATTCCCCAGAGTAAAATCATTCTCAAGCTGCTTCACTGCTCGCTTGAATCGGGCGTCGCTTGCCAGAAATGCAAGTCGTGGCGCGGGCGGCAGATCCTGCTCCCCGCTACGCTCCCCATCCTTGTACCAGGTTTCAAGAATATTCGATGGAAGGCGATTCAATTTTAACTTCGCGAGCGTCTTCAGACGGTTTGTACTCTCACTCTTGGATTTAGATGCTGCCGCACCCTCACCTGGAGTCGCCACCGCCCCCCGCTCATCAACCGGCGGCAACACCTGAGGGAACTCTGGGTCTTGAATTCTCACTCCCTGCACTGACCGCCCGATTGTTGCCGGAATTTTCACTGCCGGTACTAATCGAATGGCCGGTTTCGTCTGAGCATTCAAAAATGAATTTGCCGGCAACGCCAAGATTAAGGCCGTGAAAACAAAATTCATGATCCCGAGCCAAGGTTTTGATTGATGCATGGATATTTTCGCTTAATAGCGTGATAAATTCGATGGTGGATCTCTGCGCCCCGACAAGCGGGCCCTTCCACATTCTAGCTCAATTGGATCCAAAAGACTAACCACAGACAGTGATTTAGCAGACATCCCAACGATTTCGATTGTCAAAAATCACTAGGGGCATCGCAACTCAGGCAGATCAACCACTCAAAAGTTCTCAACTAACGAGTAAGCGATAAAAAAAATACCATGCAAGCCAATGCATGGTATTTAAAATTTCAGATTGCAGCGTCAGCAATCGCTCTAACTGCCAGATCCATCTGCGGGAATTCCCGCACTTGCTCCACGAGCATCTTTTTTCTTTTTACCGGGCTGACCAACGCGACCGCGTTTGGAAGATGAATTTCAGCCAGCTCATTGGCTTGGCAGAGGCAACCCCTGCAATTCGCCAATATCCATTCGTGCTAACTTAACCGAAGACTCAAGATCTGACTTGCGTTTTAAAACCACATCCGAATCCAAACCGTCTTCCGACTGTTCGGCAAGCAATCGATAAATCTGCTGAGAGGATGTAATCTCCGGCTCCCAGGCCTCCTGAGGGCGGCCTTCGAGTCTCATCAACCAAGTAATGTAAAACTGTGAATTCGCCAATGCGATTCGCGATTCCGACAAGATTTGAGGATCACTTTCAGGATCATCCATCAATTCCTGAACAAGCACTTTTAAATCTTCATTCGCCTGAGGTAAACCACTGTTATGGATTTCGCATTTGGCAAGCTCAAGCCTGGTTTTACGCTGAGTCGCAAGATCGTCTTCAGGAAGTAAATCCAAAGCTTCTTTATAATTTTCAATCGCCTTGGGCCACTGCTCTTCAGCTACCCAGCTATCTGCTTGAGCCAGCAACTGAGCCGCGCGATCACTCTTGAGATCCCCCTGACCAGGTCCCAAATGGTAGGCGAGCGCGCCGACCGGGATTAACATCCATACAACAAACAATAATGTTCTCATGCGTTTCCTTTGAATCTTTGCAGTAAGCTTGATTCGTTCGGCTGCCAACCCCGAACTGGTCTTAATCGTACACCAAAAATGCCAAAATGCGAAATGTGACGACTTATGGCAAATATCGACCGTTAAAAATTAGAGTCTTCAGACTATCTTCTCGGTGCGCGATGACCCAAGCTATCGGCCAGCCTTACCCAAATTTCTTGGATTTAAATGTAAGGACGCCAGCAAAACGCAACCCTACCACGGAGTCTGCATCTGACTGATCAAATCCCTTGCAGCCTGTTCAATAATCCGCTGCTGTGCCGTTGCCATCGACTGGCCAGCCTCAGGAATGAACTCAGCATCGCGTGAAATGATGATACTCTGTAACTGCATCAACGGGACTCCAGCCCGATCCACCCAGTCTACCTCAACACGCCAATCGACTCTCAATGTTCTCGGTTCGTCATATAAATTTTCGGCGACAGCGCGTTTATTGTCAGCAATAATTCGCCCTCGAACGAAACTATCGGCAATTTGGGGATCTGTAATTACCAGTGGAGTATTTAGTTCGATGTCCTTGATCACAGCTTCAGTCAGTCGCTGACCAAGATACCGCCGCGCCGAATCTGATTCGAAGATCATCACATGGACGGTACGAATATCGCTTCGATATAGATATTGATTTCCGAGGTGGTAACTTGCACAACCGGCAAACGAAAAAACGGTAACCGCAATAACCAAGCCCAACAACATGCGACGCGCAGCGATTCCTGTCCGATCACTGTAGATGTTATTTTGAGGGGCTTTCATTAGCATACCTGACATTCGCTTTTCTTTAATAATTTCACTCACCTGCAAACTGCAGTTAATCACTCACTCTTGGCAGACGGCTATCCCTACCAGTCCACAAAGCTGTTGGCGAGCCAAATCGGTATGACAACGAACGCCAAACCGATAACTACAAAAACCACTCCCAACAAAAGCCGGTGAGCAACCGTTTTTTGCCGTCCACCTGTGAGGTTATCCCGAGAGGCTTTCATTGGTCTACCTAAGAATCGTTTTTGCTTTCCAAATTAATTCAAATTAAAAATTCAGCCGAATGGACCAACCCTATCCAACAGTCCGGTGAAGCCAAACAGAACTACCCAAAGGATCAACGCATGGT